>Ga0213875_10000016_pt1 | contig 260448 bp, 234 predicted proteins | sample BarmaccomBMRX_R8_FD_160105 | JGI IMG/M metagenome (GOLD analysis project Ga0213875, IMG submission 160105) | Root-associated microbial communities from Barbacenia macrantha in rupestrian grasslands, the National Park of Serra do Cipo, Brazil - RX_R8 | ecosystem: Host-associated > Plants >...
GATTACCCGCTTCGATATGCCGCAACAGCTCACGAATCCGGGCGCGGGAGCGGAGCGGACGACCGGTGGGCCACTCGAAATCTGGTGGCAGCAGGTGTTCTTCAACTACTGAGCGTGCGCCTTCTAAATCCGCATCAAGAGTATAACGAGAAAGGCAGAATGAGAGCACCTTGGCCTGGATTGCTGGCTGCTCGGTTTGGCCCGGCGTTGTGCTGCCCCACAGAGTGTAGCGATGCCCAAGACGCGCTCGCCACTGCGCTTCCAACTCGGAAGCGACTGGCTCGATGAGGTCTATAATCACATCTACTTTGCCCATAGTTTGTGGCCCTCACCCCCGGCCCCTCTCCCACGCTGCGGGCGAGGGGAGGTCACAGGATAATGCCTCACATAACGCAATAGAATCAACGAGCCAGTAGTCCTTTGTGCTCCCCTGGCCCGCAGCGTGGGAGAGGGGCCGGGGGTGAGGGCCAAACTCAGCATCACGGTTTACCACCCTCAATCTTCAGCGTCCAATCATGCGGTTTGGCAGCCAGTTTTGTGCCATCGGAGAAGGTCACGGTGCGCGGCGCGGCGTCCATGTTATAGACCACATAATGCCGCCGCCCCGCTTTTTGGGACACGGCGTAAACTGGATAATCGGCCCGGACGGTGGCATCCACCTGACCCAGTGCATCCAGATTATAAAGCCAGTGGTAGAGATTGGCTTTGGAGTTGCCCGCCTCAATTGGCAAGTTGGGGAGGTGCGCGTTGAATTGGCGCAGGGCATCCGCCGGGTCAGCGAGGGCTTCATACATCCACACCAGGTCGGCCCACTGGTGCCAAGCTTCGCCACCATTTTCGGCTTTTAGCGCCGCATAGTTCCGGCGGACATAATTCGGGTAGTCGCCCAGATAGAGGGAGCCGCCATGAAAAGGCATCCAGTTGATAGCGTGGATGGGCACCGGGGCACCGCTGAACCATGTCTCATTCACACTTTTGCCACCCCAGATCATGGCGACTTCGGTTGCCGCATAGTCTTTGGGATGGTTCTCGCCATGCACATCGAACCAGTATTCGTTAATGGCATTCATCTCGGTGGTATATAGATAGATGCCTAAGTCGCGCAATTTGGTATCACCTGTGGCAGCACCCCAGAGAATCAGGCCCGTCCAGGCGTTCATGGCTTCCGAAGACGATTCCTGGTTGTTGCCATCGCCGAATTTGGCGGTGCCCGATGCCCAGGAATGGCCCGCGTAGGGGTCGAAGTAGCGCAGCAACGGAAACATCGGATCGTTACGGTCAAAGGAGGCAATGTCGCGCACCAGCAGCTTCACCATGCCGCCCCAGTGGGCATCATCGGCCCAGGTGGGGTCATGGCGGGCGACCTCCGCCGCCGCTTGCAGAAAGTAGCCGTAGTGAAAATGATGGTCGTTAAGCTCGGTATCACTGCCATAGCTGGCCGGATAGCCAATGAGCGTGCCCCAGGTGCGGTTGTAATAGAACAGATTTCGCTTCGCCCCGCCCCCGTTGGCAGTTTCGGCGGTGAACCAATATTGCAAGCGTGCCTTAAGTTCATCCAACAGCCGATTGGCCGCTGCCGTATCGCCACACTGCTCGGCGATGGGCACTAACGAGGCCAATTGGCCGAGATATTTGCCTTCCCAGTAAGTGTCTTTATAAGGAGACGCTTTGGCATTTGCGGCTTCCTCCACATATTGCCGCAGCACCGCTTGGTCATAGCTACCTGCACCCTTTGAAACTGTATTTGGTGCTACTGCATTCGATGCGATAGCATCCGGGAGCGCGGGTAGCACACCGGGAAATGATTGCATGGTCGTGAACTGATTGCCCTGCTGCAACCTCATACGGCCGCGCACCGAATCGTATCCAGCGTTCGGCAGCACATTGGGGCGCGGCACCCGGTAGCGCCACTGATGGGGGTAAAGTGCAAAAAGGGTATTCGTCTCCTGGCCTTCATAAGCTTTGGTCGTAAAATAGTAGGCGGTAGTGACTACACTTTGGGCTGCGTCAAATTTCCAGCCTACTCTGGTATCCACGACATGGGCATAAGCATAGCGTTGGAAGATGGCCAAAGTCTGTGGCGTATTATCGGGCAACAAGGCCACTGAGAAATAATTCTTGCCCGCCATGTGGCAGGTCAGCGTCGTGGTGCCCAGCCCCTCCCACGACGCGCCCGTTGGCCCAAACAGGCCATAATGGTGCCCAACGCTACTGATGCCCAGAACGGCTGCTTGCTCGTTGCCACTCCACACCGTGGGCGCAGTGGCAAAAGTCAGGCGGGCTTCGCCACCGGCATAGAGCGCATAGACAAACGGGCTGCCATGACCATAAGTTACATCCAGGCGATTACCGCCAGCGGCAAAGGCCGTGGTGACAAACCAATCGCTGAAGTGTTTCAAGCGTGCCTTGGGGAATTGTGCCTGATGAGAATGACCTAAGACAAAATCCTGCCCGCCACCGGCCAGCCCTGCGACAATGCCGGTTTTACTCACGGCGATATGATCGCCCGGATAATAAATCTGTAACCCGGCAGCGAGGGCACGCACTGCGAGGGGATGTGGAAACTGCGGCTCGGAAAAGGGCGTCCACAGCAACGAACTCCACCAATCGCTCGTTGGTAGCGGCGGCGCGACGCCATCGGTCTTATCGCCCGGTGACGCTGGATCCTTAGCCCCAACGGGCAAGCTGTTGGTATAGCTGCCCAGTCCCACCGGCACGACCTCGGCATGCGCCGGGGGTAACGGCATGACAGGCAGCTTCAGCAGCGAAGAAAATACAATTATTACTAACAGGCGGATGTGCATAGGTGCCATTCATTGTATCGCACTTACCATCATCATGAAATCCGATATGACAGACTCTGAGTCTAAAGCACAACAGAATGTTAGATCGCCTCAGTCGACCAGCACATAAGTCCAGCCGTCCAGGTCATCCACCAGGGCACCAAAAGCATCACTCATGGAGGCCGCTGTGTCCCTGGCATGGAGCGGCATAAAGCGCATCCCCGGCTCTAATGCATCCAGGTCTTTGAAGAATTGATGCACCCATTCTTGCACATCTAACTCGCCCAGGTCGTCCCCCGTCAGCGCGTGAGTCTGTGAGGCAAAAGAGCTAATCTCGAAGCCCTCATCAGTCTCCATCTGCTCGATTAACTCACCCTTCTCAAAGAGCGCATAGCCCAGGGCATCCGCCACATCGCTGACTCCATAGGAAAGCGCCTTCGTCTGCAAGCTGGCGGATAAACCCTGAGCCTCGCTTTCTCCAAACGGGCTACGGGATTGATACCGCTCAAAGACATAACTCCAGACGTGCCCCTTCAATCGAAAGACGAGACAGGGACGACGGCTCGCCTCAAGCTGCACTTCCGTCGGTTCGGCCACGACATGACCACCACGTAAATCAGCGAGGACCGCCGCCACATCAGCCACCCCCGCCTGCACCAGCACCATGAGGTTATTGTAGTCGAAAGTCAGGACGCCCCGCATCTGGCTTAACGGCGTAGATTCCTCTTCCCAGCGTTGTAAATCGTCTTCTCGGCTCATGAACATCCTTTCGATTGCGTATTGCGGATTAGAGGGAAACCGAACTCAGGCTACAGAGTTGGACTTTGGTGTCAGTAAAATCGCAATCTGAAATCTGCAATCCGCAATACTCAGGCTCCACATCCTTCATTTAGCACAGCTTGCATCTTATCACCCTGCGCCCGATAAATGGTGGTCTCATCGCCTTCGTAATAGCGGCCCGACACCAGCACTTCCATTTTGCCATCACCATCCACATCCAACACACCTTTCAAGGTGAACTCGTTGGGCGCATTGAACTTTTTGGCGGTGGGATAGAACTCGCCTTCCAGCAGCGTGGTGTGGACTTTACCGGCCACAACCTTGCGCATTAAAACGAAAGAGTAATCACCTGCCCGCGCATCGGGGGTGATAGCGTGCGGCGCAGCACTATGGGGATAATGATAATAGCGGGTCGCGCTAATCAGCACTTCCGGGGTGCCATCGCCGTCCAGATCAACGCGTAAGATTTGCTGAATCTGCACGGGCGAGTGGGACAGACCATGCTGCCGCAACACTTGCCGCACAGCCTGGCGATAGATGGCCAGTCTGTTGTTTAAGACTTGGGGCACACGCGGCAGCGCATTCCACGGCGCGGCCAGGGCAAAGGTGGCACGGCCAGAGGTGGCACGGTCGGACGCTGGCGGGAACTTGACCATATAGGTATCGGGACAGGGCGCATCAAAGGATTCCGGCTGACTGCCCTGCCCGCTCCCCAACTGGCGCGTGAGGCTATAGAGCCGATACGTTTCCTGACCATGCAACTGTGGAGCGACGGTCTTGCCATTGAGCCATTTGCCCCCCGCGTAAGCCCCCATCAGGTAATTGGCCTCTATATCCACCAGGGGGTGCAAGCCGGTGCTTTTTGCGGGTGGACGCGAAGCGGCGGACAGCGGCCCCTGCGCCACCAGCCGCGCCCTAGAAAACGCGCCGCTCGCCACAAGCACCAGACCCGCCATCGCACGAAAAAAGGACATAATATCGCTCCTGAAACCGCCACGCTTCTGCACCCATTATGGAACATCTGCGGGGACAAGTGCAACCGCGAATGGATTTAAATTATAAACCACAGAGACACAGAGAGGAGTTTGAGAATAGAGGATGGAGAATAGAGAATCGCATTAACTACTTGCAGTGACTAGCCTCGATCCTCGATCTTCTATCCTCGTTCCCTCTCTGTGCCTCTGTGGTTTTCTTATAATGCAGGATTCGGGGTGAGGGCCAAACCTACCTCTGCTATACTGCACCACAGAAAATTCTGGAAGGCAGACATCTATGGCAAGCTCAATTCGATCTTTTACCGTCGCAGGCTGGGGTTCGGCGGGCCTGGCTGCGCCGGACGATATGCAGGAATCAAAACTGGCGACATGGCTGGAGCGGTATCAGTATCAGGCTGAGCCATGCCTGACCCTGGGCACACCCGGCACCGGGTTCTCCGTGCGCGTCTACCGTGCCGAACTCGGCGGCGGCTATGACCATGATTTCGCCCTCGCGCTGGGGCTAACGCAAAACGTCGAGATTATCCTGACCAAAGATGCCGGATCGCTCACCGATCTGCTGCAACGGCTGGCACCGATTGTAGATACGAGCCGCGCGGGTTGACCTAACCCCCGGCCCCCTTCCCGACACAGGAAGGGGGAGAGTTAGGACGGCGGCATCGCTAAAGCAAGATTTTCAAGGCACATCTTTACAACAAACGAGGAAGCTCTCGCTTCCCTCCCCCTTCCCGTTGCGGGAAGGGGGAGGGGGGTTAGGTTCCCCTCACCACAATAATCGGTCGCTCGCTGACTGTTACCGTCACTTGGCCATTTTGAATTGCCAGAGGTGCGGCCTCGCCTGTGGTCTGGCCTTTGGTTAAGCTGACGAGCGTGGCTTGGGGGAACGCCACAGGCAAGGCATAATCGGTGACAATGCTGCCGTCGCTGGTGGGGCACCACAGGACATAGGCTTCGCCCGGCCCCCGCGCCGCTTTGAAATGATAAACCGTTACCTTGGGATTGCCGGAAGCTTGCTCGTTGACGAAGTTCATGCCCTTGAGACGGTTTTTGAGCGTATAAACATAATACCAGGAGGTGCGCGGCGTCCAGTCGCCTTTTGGCCCGACCAGGCCGCTGCTGGAAAACTGTGTTGGGTCTGCCGGATTCACATCGCGCAGCATATACATGGCAGCACGGTCTACACCTGCCGCAGCAAGAGCCAGATAGGAGCGCACCAGCCACTGCGCCTGCACTTCTTCGGGCGCATAACCCTTTATGGCCGGAGCGTGCTGGGGCGAGCCTTGATTAAGATCATAGCCGAACTCCGTCATCCAGACTTCCACGCCCGGCAAATTCTGGTCACGATACGTCACAAACTGTTGCAGCTTTTCGCGCAGGTGATCGGCTTCCGGGCTAATGCCCACACTGCCGCGTTGCTGTTCGCCGCCATTATTAGAATAGTGATGCAGGTTAATCACATCAAAGGGAAAGCTGCCGCCGCGATAGTGGTCTGACCAGAGTTTCATCGCCCTGATGTAATCGAGGCTCAGACGGGCCAGACCGCCCATCACCAGTTTGGCATTCGGATCCGCGTTTTTGATGCCCACGTTCTGGCCCAGCTTACCCCGGTCGCCATCGTAATCGGCACTGCTCATGGCGGCGAACTCATAGGGCGAGAACCAGGCTTCCGGCCCGGCCCACCAGCGATCTTGCTCGTTATAATTCTCGTAATAATGCAGCAGGCCCAGGCCACTGCGGCGCGGCTGACCGGGGGCCAGTTTCAAGCGGGCATCCGGCACCGCGACCTGGCCATAGCGAGCCGCATATTGAAACAAATGATCGGCATGGGCCACATAGGAGGCAGGCAAGGTGGGGTCAGCTCCGGCAGGCACCGGCTTCCATTGCAGCTTGTTGGCATCTTTACCGGCCAGCCAGAAGGTGCTGCCCTGGATGCAGGGGCTGGGCATGACCCCCGCCTGGTTGAGCTTTGTATAGTAATCATCGAAGTTCCAGCCGCCACCGCCAGCGGCACTGGGGTTCCAGCGGTTCTGATTATTGGGGTAGCCCGCATAATCGTGGCGGTCGCCTTCATCCCAATCCCAGCTATGGTATTCGCGCACCCAGCCCCCCACCGCGATTTTATCCACCGGGTCATCTATAAAAGCATTGGTGCCGATGAATTGATCTATGGTAGGGCGGGCAGGTCGCGGGTGCGCAATGGCGGGTGTCACTGCCGGGCTGGCCGGGGCTGACCCACGCGCATAGACCACAATCTCTGGCACCTTCGTGCCGGGATCACCCAGCGTTACGCGCAGGTAGCGGGTAGTGACATCCGCCGGATGCTCATTCCACTTTTGGTAGTTGGCGGGGCTATCGGTAAAAAGCGGCTGCCAGGCAAAGGGCACGCCGGTCGAGACAGCAAAGCTACCAGTGCCCGCGCCATCATAGACGAAGATGCGGGAAAGGTGGTAAGTCGCGCCGAGGTCAATAATGCCACTGGCGGGATAATACCATTTTGTCCAACCGGGAAACCAACTGGTGACGGGCGTGCCACCTTGGCCCGTTGCCGGGTCGCCTGCTAAAGCTTGCTCGTCCACCAGCCGCGCGACACCTTCGGGTGCATTACCTTCGTCGCGCCCCGCTTCATCGAGCACCATTTCCGGCTTAAGCGGCACTTTAATTTCTTGCGCCTGCACCAGGGCCAAGCGGCATGGCCCCAACAACCCTAACAGCAAACCCGCGGCAACACGTAAACGCATCAATTCTCACTCCTCAAGCCTGTTGCAAGCTTAGACCCTTGCCAGTTCGCATGGTGGCAGAAAGTTTGGTGGGGGTTTGGGGTGTGGGGTTCGGGGTCTGGGAGAAGCAGCATGGGCGACGGGAAGCATTTGAAGGAGCCAGGAATTATGGAACCCGGAGCGTGAGCGACGGGCTAGAGTCAGAGCCTCCAGTAACCATTACTCTAGCCCGTCGCTCTCAGCCCATACAGCAGCATCAATATGCTCCTGTATGGGCACCCAACGCTCCGGGTTCCGCAGTCTTCTCTAACCTCAAACACTATCGGTCGTCTACATCAGCCCTTGCCTCTGCCCACACCCTAAACCCCGAATCCTGAACCCCAATGCAAACCCTGCTACAATGTGTCTTATGCAGCACCGCCAACGGGGGCCACAGCGCCAACGGCTCAAGGGCTATCCGCCGCGCCATGAGGATTACGTGCGTGATCTGCGGCGCTACCTGGCGCGGCTCTGGCTGATCTTTGGCGGCAGTTCCATCCTGCTGTCTTATGGCTACTTCCACGACTGGCCGTCGCCCTTATGGGAGTTAGCTCCCGTCGCGGCTTTAGGGGCGGTCATCGTGCTCTTGATGACAGTCGGCTCCCTGGATGACATACGCTGCGTCGCCATCCTACCCTACTTCAAGAAAGGTCATCCGCCAGCGGGCAGCCCCACCGTGCGGGGGGATAGTTTTCTGCGCGGCGGGGCGGTGGCCCGCGCCTGCACCTATCTGGATGTCCTGGCCCGCCAAAATGGTCTGGAGCCGCTGTCGAGCTTTGGTTTCGCGGATGATCTGGCCGGGGAAACGGTGGTCTGGCACGACGCGGCACGGGGACTCAAAACCGTGTCGGGGTTGCTCTCTATCCTGCGCGAGACGCCATTCCTGGGCCAGGACACGGCTGCTGCCCTGGAAGATTTAACCGCCTGGCAGGAAAACCTGGCCAGCGCGACCGAGCTGCAAGTCCCCTTCTGCTTGCTGCTGCGCCACAGTTCCACCGCCAGCGGCCACGAGATGGACGTGCGTCAGGGCTACTTCTGTTATGGCTATCGCGGCGGTTAGTGTTCAGCACTCAGCCTTCAGGGGCCAGCACTCACTATTTAGCATTCACTCTATATCAAGAGTGCTTTTCATGAAGAGGCCCAGCCTATTAAGGACATGGGTGGAGATCATGGTGGTGCTAACATCCTTATGGCCCAGTAGCTCTTGAGATGGGTAGCGAAGCAGTGGCGCAGCGTATGACAACTGCCCGCTCTGGGCAGCCCGGCCTCGACCTCGGAGCGACATAATACGCCTATAGGCGTATTATGCCGCAGCTTGTCCTGTCCTGCAAGGTATCCCCAGAGGGTGTAGATTGCGGTATACTTAGGTAGTAAGTCCAGAAATGCCGCGAAATAGAGGCTTTGCGGCATAATATATTGTTGGGCCGCTGCGCAAAAGTTGGTAGCGTGGCATAATAGGGAAGTAATGATCAAAGCCTTCACCCGGCAGTATGGGGTGGTTATACGTAGCGGTCTACACTCAGTAGGCATCGGTTCTCCATCCCATGCTGTCCGCTGAGGGCTTTTATTATTGCGAGTTGTCCTCCAGCCTCAGTCAAAAGCAGAAGTGCATCATGGATCAAAGAGAAGGCCAGGACTATCTGACGATGTATCCGAAGCTGCGCCACTGGATTAATCAGTGTGTAGCTTGCCAAATTCAAGGATATAAGCCAGAGATGCCAGAACAGATTTATCCTGGGGTGGCGGCTCGTCACTTACGTCGCTACTTTAGGCCCTTGGCTGTAGATGAATTGGGGCTATGTAGTCAATGCCGCGAAGCGTTAGATGTGCTAACGCCGTCTAAGCCGTAAGCCCTAACAGCGGCTCAACCAGGCGCTTCAACCGACGCCTCCGGCTCCGCTGCACTTCACCTGCGGCGCGGCTTATATGGTAATAAATGGCTTATATGGTAATAAATGGCTGATTTCGCGCAGCATGGAAGTCAGTCGAGGAGCGGAGAGACCGGCGCGGCTTCGGCCCATTTGGTAACCGGTGGTGACCGACCAGCTCAGTCCTCTCCCGCTCCTCTGAGTGCGCCCCACACGTCGATGAGGAATCCCGCAGCTTGACTGCCTATAGTTATAAGCTCACGTTCGTGGCGCATCCCATTAACCCTCAGGAGGAGCAAACTATGTCTCGCAAGACCTCGCCCCAGGTGGCGGTTGTTAACCTGGCTTACATTGGTATTGATGTGGCCAAAGCAACGCTGGCCATTGCCCAAGATGGTCAGGTCTGTCAGATTCAGAATACCCGCTGTGCCCTCAAAGCCTGGCTCAAGAGAGTGCCTCCGAACAGCCGCATCGCCCTGGAAGCCACCAGCACGCACCACTTACTGGTCGCTGATTTAGCTTATGCCGCAGGTCATGTGGTGTATGTCGTCAACCCCAAGGATGCCCGCCACTACCGCCTGGCCACCGGAGGTCGCGCTAAGACTGATCCGGCGGATGCGCAACTCTTAGCACGCTACTTGGAGCGCGAACACACGGAGTTGCGGCCTTACGTGCCGCATACGCCTCAGCAGCGACGGCCGTGGGGTTTATTGAAGCGGCGGGCTAAGCTGGTGCAAGCCAAGGGGCGCATTCGCCAGTACTTGAGCGGCTTATCAGGCTTTGCTGCACAAGCCAAAGCAATCTTCGAGCGTATTGATGCCCTGGTGGATACCATCGAGCAGCAGATGGCTACTCTGCTTCAAGCCTGTCCATCCCAACAGCAGGCATGGCAACGGTTGCAAGGCGTAGTGGGCATTGGCCCCTTGACAGCAACGGCATTAGTGGCGGCACTCGAACGCGGCACGTTCAAAGACAGCGATGCTTTTGTCGCTTACTGCGGTTTAGATCCTGGTGCCAACGACTCCGGCCAAAAGAGTGGCAAAAGGAAAATCAGCAAGCGCGGTGACGCCTTGCTACGCCGCTTGCTCTATACTGCCGCCATGTCTGATCCCGCACGGCTCTGTGGCAGCCACTCTATCAGCGCTACAAGAGCCGGGGCTTATCTCAGGTGCAAGTGTTAGTCATCTTGGCACGCAAGATGGCGCGGGTGGCGTGGTCACTGTTCAAAAAGCAGACGAATTTTTGTCCGCAACGCCTGCTTCAGCCCTTGACATGATACCATAGAATCTGACCTTGGCGTTCTGTCACTTGCGCGCGGCTTGGCTATGTGCGTTAATGCTGAGTGAATAAAACGGATTCAGGAACGGCAAAGAGGTTTGACCATGCTGCTCAATCACGAATTGCACAGTGTTGTTCAACCGGATGTAGAAAGTGGCGAACAAATTCTATGGGTTGGTCAACCTAATGCCGCACGCATGGCGGTAAAATCCATTGGTGGTTTTTTGTTCGGTGTCGGGTGGACATGGTTCACCGTTGCCTTCATCATGGGGTGGATGAGTCACAATAGTTCGAGTCAATGGCCCGGCGGCATTTGGGGCTTTGGTGGATTAGCCTTTTATCTCTTTATGACCCCATTTCTCATTGTCGGTCTTGCTATGCTCGCATCGCCTTTGCTCTCCTACCAGCAAGGGCTGCGGACATTTTACGCAATCACGAATCAGAGGATTTTGGTTATAGAGACAGGGAAATCCCGGAAAGTGCAGTCTTATGGAGAAGGTGACATCGGTAATCTTGAACGCACCGAGCAGCCCGATGGTAGCGGCGATTTGACTTTCGCTAAGCAACACTATAAAGATGGCGATGGCGATCTGCGCACCAGAGACATCAAGTTGGTGGGCATTGCTCAGGTTCGCACCGTAGAAAACATCATACGGGAAGTGTTCAAGAAGTCATCCTAAACGCATGGACAAGCGACAGAACCAGGCACTGCAACCGACGCCTTCCGGCTCCGTTCGTGCCTCACTCCGCCTACAGGCGCGGTTGAGTTGGGCGTTCGCACGCAGCGCACGGCTTGGTAGGTAGCGGTAGAACTGACAAGAGATGGATATGCACAAACAGTTCAAGAACGACTGGCCAAAGTTCTATCAGCAACTTCAAAGCCGTAAAGCTAAGCCAGTTGAGGCGATTTTACCCGGCGCGACGGAGGCAGAATTGCAAAAGTTAGAGGAGATCCTTGGCTTACCACTTCCTGAATCTTATAAACGGCTCCTGCGTTGCGCGCGTGGTTTTTGGCTGCGTGGTGGCACAATTCAGTTTTCGTCAGGACACCCTTTCTTCCACAACTTTGCGAAGCTGGAAGAATTGACCCCGCGCCAACTCCAAACGCTCAGAGCCAAAGGTGGTATCTGGCCCCCACCGAGTCAGGGAATGCTCTGCTTTGCGGAATTCTTTATGGAGGCTGACGGAGACCAAGTTCTCTTTGACGTAAGCGGAGGATTGCAGGATGGTGAATATCCAATCATGTATTATGCCCATGAAGATAATCCGCCTTCAGTTAGGAAGCTGGCTGATTCGTTTGCTCAATGGATGGACGAATTTCTGGACTACAAAGAATGGAGCTAGAAGGTATCCAACTGCGTGCGAACAAGGCGCTCCACCCGACCGCCTACAGTCCTGCGTTTCGCTCGTGCCTCGCTCCACTCCGGGCTTTCGGCGGCGGGTGAGCTTGGTGTTGGGCCGCTGCGCGCGGTGTTAAAGAATGTCATACTTTCTTAAAGAGGTGCGCCATGCCGCGAGGCACAAGAGGCAGGAGTTACCAAAAATTCGATTTAAAGGCCATGCCTCTGGATCGGCTGCGACGCCACATCCACACCTGCCATGTTACGGAACTGTCATGCAAAGGGAGTAAGGGGCGTCGCTACTGGAAGCAACATAAAGAGGAAGCTCAAGCCGAGCTTAATAGCCGCTCAAGCGCAAACAGGGTAGATAAAGCAACTTAACAGCGGCTCAACCAGGCAGTGCAACCGACCCTTCCAGGGCGGGTGAGCTTGGCGTTGGGCCGCTTGCGCGCGACTTGGCTGCGCGTTCTATACTATTGCATCATGTGGAAACCTGTAGATACAGAATTTAGTGTTCCCCGCTGTCCCGTTTCAGTGGTGAATGTCTCTGGATGGGGCACAGAATTCATCCGCGCTATGCTTGAAGCTTTGAATTGCGTCGTCGTAGTGCATCACATCGGAACGCCAGCCGACTTTATCAAGGTTATAGAACAAGGCGAAAACGCCCCACGTTACATGATTATTATGGGACATGGCACGAAGGACGGACTGCATTTTGGTGATTACGGAGTGCCTGTTGATACGTCCATGTTGCATAATGATTTAATGCCGCCGGAGGCTATCTGTGAGCATACAAAATTACCAGGCTGTACCGTATTTTCGTTCAGTTGCTATGGTGGTAACAAAGCAATGGCTGAAGCATTCTTGGCGGGAGATGTATCCGCCTATATAGGTTGCCGCACCGGGCCTGATACAACCGCAATGGCCCTCTTTCTTTTTCACTTCTTATTTGGAGTCCTCTCCAAGCAGTTGCCTGACCATGATGCTTGGCACCGAGCGGTTGCGGCGACTGACCATGAGGATATTTATCAGTTCAGCTTTTTTCACGCGGACGGCGCCGAAGAAAGATTTGGAGAATGAAGCGGCTCAACAACGGCCCAACCAGGCGGTGCAACCGACGCCTCCGGTTCCGCTACGCTTCACCTGCGGCGCGGCTGACCTGAGCGTTGGGCCGCTGCGCGCAACTTGGTGGCGTGGCATACTCCATTTCCTGACAAGTAGGCAACATACCTATGGATAATGCCGAGCGGGGAGAAGATAAAGACCTAAATGCACCCAGAGCATGGCGCTTTGTCCCTATCGTTTATAGCCTGATACGTGGCCTTGTCGGTTTTATCTTGGGTGGGGTGGTAGGCTATATAGTCTCGCCCGCAGCACTCCTTGTACTGCTGGCGGTGATTGGACACCAGGCACGGCGGCACTGGCTAAGAGCCTGCCTTACTTGGTTGCTTTGGACAGTGCCGTTGTGGGTCTGATTATCGGTATTAAGCCCCAGATTCTCAACTACTTTAAGTCACCTCCCAACCAGTAAGACAGCGGCTCAACCAAACGCCGCAACGGACGCTTTCCGGCTTCGTTACACTTCGCCTCTAAGCGCCGCTGAGCTTGACGTTGGGCCGCTGCGCAGGGTCACTGGTGCAGGCCCATTTTTGTATCACGAACAAGCCAAATGAAAAAGCCATTCTCTCTCTGGTCATTCTTGGCGTGCGGAACTATAGCGGTTTTAGCTTTGCTGCTTTGCTGGTTAAGATCGTCCGTTGAGGTCAATTTAGGAACTTACAATGATCTGCTCCATGCCGACGAACTTGCAGTGGCACGCTTAGCTCTTGAACTGCGAACGCATCCTTATATTAATAAATTTATTGTGCGTTATAGTGGCCCTTACAGTACAGACGTAATAGAATATAATCGTCAGGCCAAACTCATAAAGAACACATTTTGTGATGCTAATTCATGTAACACCAGCCTGGCTTACAATGTAGACGAGGCTCGTGTTCAATTCGTAGCTCTACATCACGGCACTTGGACAGCTTCTCGCTTCGATGGTAACAGGAAACCAATTTTAGCACCTGCTCCCATGTAATGGTCAGAGAAGTCTTACCAAATAACAGCGGCTCAACCAAACGCTGCAACCGACCCTTCCAGTCGCTGCGCTCCTTCCAGGGTGGCTGAGCTTAGCGTTGGGCCGCTGCGCAATACTTTGAAGTGGCTATATACTTAAAGAGCGAAATGAGACTTCCCTCTTCTGAAATAAACCAGATCATTGCCTTCTCCTACATGGCTGAAATGGGTTTAGCTTTCGGAATCTTAGGTGCGGCACCCCTTATCGGTATTTTAGGCGCTGCTCCCACTATACCTCTTTATGAGTCTCCTGGCCTTTTAGTAACACTCCCGTTTCTTGGTATAGCTTTCATCTGTAGCCGAATCCGCCGTTATATTTTGCAGCATGAGTTTCCTAATCTTCCGGCTGAACATTCGCTTGAATGGAAAACACTTAGGCAAGAATATGGCAAACAAATGAGCCGCCGTGAAACAATGTTTCTAAGCCGCTGTCTACTGGCTTCACTTGTGCCCTTGTTTAGTGCAGCCATTGGTGGAATTCTGATAGCTTCCGCTGTATCCGCAACGTGGATTATGATAAGCGTATTACTAGGAGTCATCAGTGGAGTAGCTTTTGGAGCAGTTATCAGTAGGCAATATCTCAAACTGGTAGATTTTGCGTTACTGCAAAGACCAAATTACGCTAAGAAGTAGACAGCGGCTCAACCAAACGCTGCAACGGACAGCTTTCCGCTCCACGTTGCTGCGCTCCAAGCCGCGGCTGAGCTAAGCGTTGGGCCGCTGCGCGATGGGCTATAGGTCTGTAATGGTATAAAGAGAGCTATATGCAGCTACACGACTACCAAGTTTGGTTAGTGATTTTACCCATCTACATCATCTTTACCTCATCGCTGGAAGCGCAATGGCGGCAGCAGCGACATGCCAGCCCCGCCGCCCCCATAAAATCATCCAATGCCATGTCGACTGATCTCTGGCATCGAGATTTGTTAGAAATCAGAACATTTCGCACGGTTACAGGTATCTTAATATGGCCCGCCTTCGGGTTAAATTGCTTAATGTGTGCGGTGCTACTCGGCTGGTATAATACGCTGGCTTACCTACTATTGGTAAAACTAACTATAAGGTTCTATGCCAGGTGGAGGTAGTTTGCAAACAGCGGCTCAATCAGGCGCTGCAACGGACGCTTTCCGGCTTCGTGCCTCCGCCGAGCGCGACTGCCTATAACGTTCGGCGAAGCGGCTCTTGCCGGTGCTTCAACCGACAGTGAGTGTTATCATGTTCGCTGTCCCAATGGATTTTGCGTTGTCCAAGTCGGCCATACCATGCTGGATCGCCTGGAGGGTCTCTGGCGTGACGACTGGTTAGAGGCACACCCCGGCGACCAGTTGGCGCGGACGCTGGCGTGATGGACTTGGAGCATTCCCTGCGCCACCATGACTTTTTGCGCTCCGCCAGCTTGTGGATGCTCGCCACCGAGTCGCATAATTAAATGGAAGATCCATTGTATAATTGTCCGCAGCACAGGACAGGCCAAACCCAGGTTACTTTAGCAGCCATTATCATAGACGTTAAAGTATAGTTGCTGTATCAGCCTGTTGTGAGTGGCCCCACCATACGGCATACTTTGAGTCAAAGAGGCTCAGCGAAAAGCAATGATGCCACCTCATTAGCCAGCCCAAGGGAAACCCTCTATGACAGCCACAACCCGCAATGCAACGACTCGTCCTATTGACCCACAAACTCGCATCGGCCATGTCCATCTTAAAGTCGCCCATTTAGAGCGTGCCCTCGATTTTTATTGCGGCGTGCTGGGCTTTGAACTGAGGCAACGCTTTGGCCTCAGTGCGGCCTTTATTGCGGCAGGCGGCTATCATCACCATATCGGGCTTAATACCTGGGAAAGCCAGGGCGGTTCGCCACCGCCACCGGGCACGACCGGGCTGTATCACCTGGCGATTCTCTACCCCACCCGCCTGGCCCTCGCCGATGCGTTGCGTCGCTTGATGGCGGCTGGCATTCAACTCGACGGCGCGGCGGATCACGGCGTCAGCGAAGCCCTCTATCTGCGTGACCCGGATGAGAACGGCGTCGAGTTGTATTGGGATCGTCCCCAAGAGGAATGGCCCATGACACCGGATGGTAATCTGGCGATGTTTACCCATCCCCTCAACCTCGATGACTTACTGAGTGAGCCACCTCTTTCATGATGCTCTAAAGCCTTGTGCCCGGTTCGCCCTGCTGCCTACACTGAAGGCATGGATACACGACAAGATGAGAACAAAGCGGCGGAGTCAACTGCGCCGGGGCCAACTGCGGTGGGGCCAACACCGGAGCAGACTACTAAACTGCGCTACGAGATATTCACCGACCCGCTCTATGGCTCCGAACGCTACATCGAATTCGAGCCGCACTGGGTTGCCGAGTCCAGAGATGGCATCTTCCGTGCCGTGCCGTGGATACTCCGCTCGCGCCATTATGACGTGACTTATATTAACTTCAAAAACGACAGACGCTATATTGTGTGGGGTCACCACACGGCGGAAATCAAAGCCCGCCAGCAGGAGCAAGATCAAAATAGGGAACCACCGATGAACACAGATGGACACGGATAGGGAATAGAAGATCGAGGACGGAGGATTGAGTATCCAGCCTCCAGCAACCAGTCTCCTATAAGACTATGCCCCACCACCTCATCAACGTCGCCCTCTTGCAGATGACAGCCTGTGGCAACGACCAAGCAGCCAACCGGGTCAAAGGCGAAGAGTTCTGTCGCCGCGCCGGGGCGATGGGCGCTGATATTGCGCTCTTCCCGGAGATGTGGAACATCGGCTATTCCCTGCCCGACCCGGCAGCAAGCGAAGAGCGGGCACAGTGGCAGCAACAGGCGATTGGCCACGACGATGCTTTTATCACGCATTTTCAAGCCCTGGCCCGCGAACTCCAGATGGCCATAGCCCTGACTTACCTCGAACAGTGGAGCGGGGCACCGCGCAACTCGGTCTCGTTGATTGACCGCACGGGAGCCATTGTGCTCACCTATGCCAAAGTGCATACCTGCGAGTTTGATGCGGAGTGTGTGCTGACGCCGGGTGAAGACTTCCCCATCGCCACGCTGCAAACGGCAGGCGGCCCGGTGCAGATCGGCTTTATGATTTGCTATGACCGCGAGTTCCCCGAAAGCGCGCGCATTCTGATGCTGCAAGGCGCTGAAATTATCCTCACGCCCAACGCCTGCATCCTTGATGTCGGACGGCTGGGCCAGTTCCGCGCCCGCGCCTTTGAGAACATGGTGGGGGTCGCCATGACCAACTACGCCGCCCCTCAAAACAACGGCCACTCCATCGCGGTGGATGCCGTCGCTTACAGCCAACCCGATGGATCACCCCGCGATACCCTGATTATCGAAGCTGGCGAGCGTGAGGGTATCTACCTCGCCGAGTTCGACCTGGACAGCATCCGCGCCTATCGCCAGCGCGAAACTTGGGGCAACGCCTACCGCCGTCCCCGCTGCTACGGGCTGCTGACCGACACGAGCGTGCAGCCGCCTTTTGTGCGCCCTGACGCCACGCACTGATACAGATTTGTGAGCGATACTTGTTTGAGACTCAGCTTTCCCTTGCTGCGTTTTTAGCCCCGCTTCCTCTTGTCACACACCGTGACTTGGGTTAAGATGTGAGCGATTCAAGGCGGGATTAGTCGCAGCCAAATAGTTGGAAAAATAAGAGGATGAGGGGTGGAGTTTGCAGCATCAACACAGTAGTCGTAACCAGGGTGGCAGTCAGGCCACAGTGTGGATCGGTGAGCAGGGGGTGCAGTGGGCACGGCGCAGTTTGGTAGGCGTAACTCTGGGAGCGGCGTTATGCGCTACGCCACCATCTGCCAAGGCCGCACCTGCAACTTTAACGCTATATCCCTCAACGGATATTTATCGTCGCGGCAACGTGCATCTCGATTCTGATATTGTCACGGGCAGCTTTCGTAACACCACGTTCGCCTCGGCGGGACTGAACTACGGCCTGGGGCCGGATCGTGATGGACTTTTCGGGCGCAGTGACATCGGCATTGAATACCTGCCCGCGCCGCTCACTGGCGTCTCGCCGCGTAATCGCCTCGCGTTTAATGTCAAGACGCAAATCTACAATAAGGTTGATACCACAGGCCCGACTGTCACCAGGCTGGTTATGGGACTGCGCGCTTTTGGGTCACGCGGCAACCCTGGCACAGGCAATAGCACGGCTCCCAAAGATGTGCTTTATCTGGTAGGCTCTCGCACCTTCGGTTTCGGGCGCATCCATGTGGGTCTTGCGCATTCGTTAGCCACTCGCGCTTTCCTGGCGACACCGGCGGGTAACGCCGCACGCACCTACCTGCAACTGGGTTATGATAAACAAATCGCCAGAAACTTTCGCTTCGCGGTGGATTTCTATTCTGGCAAGTCAAGCCTCAGCGCCCTGGCTCCCAGTATCGTCTGGTATGTAGACAATAAAGCGTCGTTCCAACTGGGCTATTTTCGCTACAACGATGCTTCGGTTCAACCACGCGATCAAATTTACGGAGCGTTCAATTATGACTTCGGCGCTGATCCTTATGACTCTCCACTCTCCGCCATAGACAACGCCCCCGCTGACGGGCCACCCCCAGCGGCAACCGCACCTGTAACCGCGCCAACAACCGTACCAGCCCCTTAACCCGCTTGCATTTTCAGTTTCTCCCTTTTTAGACTAAGCGACTATTATGGAAACGCAAAATAACGCATTACAAAACGGCTTCTTCCTTTTACCCGGTGCAACTTCACCTTCTATCCAGCCCCTGGAAACGATGGGCGTGCATCTGCTGTATAAAGCGGGCCGTGCCGATACAGATGGCCAGTGGTCGCTGCTGGAATATCTATCCCCGCCCAGTTTCCGCGGGGTGCCACCCCACTGGCATAAAGAGACGATTGAAGCGTTCTATATCCTCGAAGGGCGGCTGGCAGTGAACATGGGCGACCAGGCCATTGAGGCCGGGACAGGTTCCTTTGTGATGATCCCCCGCCGCGTGGTGCATAGCTGGCATAACCCCGTTGTAGAGCCGACCAAGTTTCTGGTGCTCACTTCCCCCGGCGGCTTTGAGCATTACATGGAGGAGTTGATAGATTGGATGGGTCAGGAACCGACATGGCCCCCATCGGACATGAGCAAATACGTCGCCCTGGGCGAAAAGCACGACACTTTTGCCCCACCTGCCCCAGCCGATAAGAGCTAATAAAGAGGTTGCTCGAACAGGAAATAATGGCTAATAGAGGCTGGTGCGTTCGCTCCTTTACTATCGGCGCGTTAGCAGCACCATTGCTGTTGGCTGCGTGCCAGTATGCTCAGATGCTTTCCGCTGCGGCTGCTCTGCGAGGTTTGCCCATCACCATCATAAGCAACCCTTTCCTAGACATCACCATCTTTGCAGGCCGTAAAGTGAGCATAGGCGTCACCTGGCTATGGGTTGTTCTTGCCCTGGCCAGTGGCATTTCATCCGTGTTTATTATTGGCTGCGGACGAGTGCTGCTGAACACATTCAAACGACTATGATAAAGGTTAGACTTTAGAAAGGCCATCAAATGGATGCTGCTTCGCCCTTACTCAACCACGTCTTTGAAGGCTGGGAAGGTTTTAACACCAGTCTGCTCCACACTATAGAGCTAACACCAGCGGAAGCTTTGACTTATCGGGCCGCGCCGGAGATGCGCTCGGTGGGCGAGATTATGCGGCACATCAGCTTAGGGCGCATTAACTGGTTCCATCGCATGGATGCGCCTGGCAGTGAGGAACTGGTGGAACAGATGCAGCAACGCAATGCCTGGAAGACCGACGCCACGGGCCATCATTCCGTTGTGGAGAGCGACTTCCCCATCACAACTGCGGAGCTTACCCATTGGTTGCAGGCCACCTGGGGCATGGTCGAGCAGACGCTGAACCAGTGGACGGTGGCTGACTTGTTTCAAACCTACCGCCACACCTACTGGGGCCAGACTTATGCCGTGTCGCGGCAGTGGACACTCTGGCGCATCATGTGCCATGACATCTATCACGGCGGGCAACTCACCATCCTCCTGGGATCGCAGGGCATTGATCTCCCGGAATTAGCCAGTCTCGGCGGGCACCTGACCGAGCCGCCATTAGCCGACGCACACACTTCAACTGGTTAGAGACGTACACCCGCCGCTAAAGCAGCGGGCTGAAAGGGAAGCCCCCTGAACGGGGCTACCAAAGGGCGTGTGGGTGACTCCAGCCCGGTTCACCGGGCTTTTTGTGTTCAGCCCGCTGCTTTAGCGGCGGGTGTGCATCAGTTCCGGTTGGCATCAGACAAATTATCAATCAAATTACTCCCCACCCCCTTGCCACACCCTTAACCAGTTATTATATTACTAACTAAATATAGTTAAACTTCACTATCTTTTAGCATAACAGGCTGGCCCGTAAGGGATATGTCGGCGATACGTTATTTTTAATTTCAGTGAAACCATATTAAATACGTTGCTTGAAGTCTTTATATAAAGACGAATGAGCCGGGAGAATCAACTATGAGCACATTACCAATTCGGGGCACTGGCCTGGCCCGCAATGCGAATGGCGGGACTTTGCCCCGCGAGGTTGGCAGCGGCCAATTGGGAAAGCCTGGGCTTGTCGCAGCAGCGATGCTCCCCATGCCCGCCGCCCTACCCGCTTTACCCAATGACCGCTTCGAGTGGACACCCGAAGACCTGGCGGCTTACGTGGGTTGTCGCCCGCAGAAGATCACCTACCACTGTCGCCAGTTAGAGCAGCGCCGTCGGCTGCAAAAGACGGAAGGTGTATGGCGCTTTGACCGTGCCACAGCCCGCCTCGTCTTAAAGCATGTGCTGGATAACGGGCATCGTTCGAGACGAGATGAGGCACGAGGGATGAGGGCAAAGGGATGAGGGCAAAGGGATGAGGGCAAAGGGATGAGGGATGAGAGAGGCAACTATAGGCTTTCCATACTCTTTTCCTTTGGACTCCCTACTCATCCCGCATCCCTTTGCCCTCATCCCTTTGCCCTCAGTTTTAGCGCACCCGCCACAACTTCACAGTTTCATCGGCGCTGCCGGTGGCCAGGGTTGTGCCATCGGGGGCAAAGGCGAGGACACTGGCCGCCGCTTCATGCGCGGCACTTATGGTGCGCGTGGGGCGATTGGTGGCTACATCCCACAGTTGCACGCTGCCATCCAGTCCACCCACGGCCAGCATCTGGCTGTCGGGGCTAATGGCCGCCGCTACTGGCGCTGCGCCCGACTGGGCAAAGGTGTGTTTGAGTTGGCCAGAGCGAGCGTCCCACAGATAGGCTTGGGGCAGATTTTCGCTGCCGAGACTGAGTCCCAATAAGAATCGTCCGTCCCCGCTAAAACCCACGGGATAAATATCGTGCGCGGCACCAGTGGCGGGAGGCCGTAGCACGGCAATCCGTTGGCCCGCTGTGCCCCGGCGCACATCCCACAGCCAAATTTCACGATCTTCCGGCACGGCGCTGCTGAGCAGGTGCTCTTCATGGGGACGGTGCAACCACCGCACCACGCCCGTCGCCACCGTGCTGCCGTCCGGCGATAACAACGCGCTGGAGATCCCATAGTCACGGGGCACCATTATCCACATGAAGCGGCGCAGGTGGCTGCTGTGAATATCATAAAGCAGGATAGCGCAGGCGCGACTGCCCAGGGGGCCGGCGATGTGGCTATCCACTGCCACAGTCGTCGCATCCGGCCAGAAGGATAGGGTATCGGTGCTATTGTTCCAGGGACGTTCGGGCAAGGCGCGTAAGGTGTGGCCCGTGGTGCTGTCCCACAGTTGCGTATCAATACCACTACTGGCGAGCGTCACCCCATCGGGCGCAAAGGCCACCCGCTGCCCCGCCCACCTCACTTTATGCTGCCACTGCAAACGGCTGTAGCGTAGCGCCCAGAGGGAAACCTGGTTGCCAGAGGTGCCCACTGCGAGGCGTTCGCCATCGGGCGCAAAGGCCAGCGCAGTGACCCCGTCATGCACGCGAAGGATACGCGGCTTCCACGACACCCCGTCGGCCACAATCCAGCCCAACAGCAGGGGCAGCCCCACTATTGAAGTCCGCACCAGCCAACTTCGCCGTAGCATAATACTTTAGAGTTTAGCGCATTAAATGAATTGAACCGCCAAGACGCCAAGAAGAAGAGGAGAGGGGGAGAAAGGAGAAAGGGGAGTTGCTGCGCGAGGCATTACTCGTTCTTACTTTGCTCATCGGCCCTTCTTCCCCCTCTCCCCTTCCCCCTCTCCTCTTCTTCCCCTTCTTGTTACCTATCTAACACGGCACGCTGGCGGGCGAAGCTGACACGTTGGCGCTTTTTCTGATCTAACAGCCAGAGGCCACCACAGCCGATAAACAAAGCCGCCAGGAGTTGCATCAGGTGCAAATTGCGCCTGGAAGCAGGCCAAAAATAAACATCATCAAAACCCGGACGTGGCGAGGAATCATCTTGAAAGGCCGTCAACTGCATGTTGGCTGGAAGTTGGTTCGGTTCCAATGATAGATAGTGCGCCAGTTCCCCCCGCAGGCTGTCCGTCGGGATATTGGTGGCCGTCACGCGGCCCGGCCAGGAGCGGTGCGAGGCATAGCCCAACGTGCCATCCATGCTCTGCTGGCTGAGCATGTAAACCCGCAGGGAACGAGGTGCCGGGTTGGGCATACTGCGGGCATAGGCCGGTTCGCGGTAAGGGTAGAACGGGTGGTCAGTGGCAAACGACATCCGCACCGGAGAAAGGGAGATTGAGGTGCCCTGCGGCAGGGCTTTAGCAATTTTAAAAGCGGTGATCTTCCAGTGCCGCGCAATATAGGGGGCCAGCCACGAAGTAAACTGCGGACGCACCACGTAATGATGCTGGGCCAACCATTGATTCAGCGCATGAGCATCATCGGCCTGTAAGACCGCCGCATCATAATCACCAACCCGTTGCGTGTTCAGCACTTCGACGCCACCCGAAGCAGATGCACTGCGTGCCGCACTGGTGTCAACCTCGTCATTGTCCTGGGTGGGCGGATTGGCGACTTTTTCCAGCAGACTAAAAACGCCTGAATCAGCGTTGGCCAGAGTCGGCAACGAGGGCGTGGGCACCAGAAATCCCATGTCCCCTGCCGTCGTGCTGAAATCGGCCTGGCGGATAAAGTGCTCGATATGATGCTGTTCATCCCACACAATGACCGCCGACTCGCGGTTCACTTGCACATCAGCTTCTGTGGTTATCAGCGCCGCACATCCCCAGGCCACGCCGGGCACCACACAGCCCAGCACAACAACAGAATAAGCAACGAGCAAGCTTAACAACATTTTCCAGTTTTTCATGCGCTATCATCTCCCTTCCTTAAACGAATCCACATCAGTTATGGCAGGCGAGCGAGGCCGAGCCGGAGGCTCGCGGCGACGGCGCAGCAGGCCCACGCCCAGTAGGGGAATTAAGCCCACTATTTCCACCGGAACTTTGATACGGTGGTCACGATAATCAGGAATTGGAGGTGGGGTATAGGTGCTTTGATCCTGGCTGGCGGCAAAGTAAACGTCGTCTGTGCCGGGTCGTGGCGATGACGTGTCATCAAAAGCCGTCAAATAGGTGCCAGAAGATAGTTGTCCTGAAGTCAGGCCAAGCTCCTGAGTCAGCCCTGATAGATTGGCATCATCTAAGCGATTAGCCCACATCACACGGCCTGGCCAGGACTGCGGCTTTCCCTTCTGGCCCACAACACCATCTACTCGCTTCGGGGCTAGGAAGAAGACGCGCAAGAGACGCCAATCATACGTTTTGTGGGGATCGCGTTGGTCAGCAGGTTCGCGATATGGGAAAAAGGGGTGATCGGTAGCAAAGGACATCTTAACTGCTGCGGAAGTGATATCGTTCGGATCAGCCTCCGGCTCGTTAGTGGCGGGGGCATGGGCAATCTTAAAAGCGGTAATCTTCCAGTGCGCCTGCGTATAGGGCCGCAACCACGCGGTCGTAGCAGGTCGTGCCACGTAACCATGCCGACGCAGCCAAGTCGTCAGAGCTTGTGGATCATCCGCCGCTAAAGTCACAGCATCATAGCCTCCTACCTGCTGCGATTGTAGCACCTGCACATCAGTCGTGGTCGTAGTGATGCTGTTAGCAGCCGTCTGGAATTTTCTTTGAGGGAACATCCATGACACCCATTGAATACCCTGCGGCCCAACTTCAACAACCGGTGGAGTAATGACTTTGTCCAGGCGTGCAAAAGCCTCATCGCCAACTTCACTGAGCGTTGGAGTATTGGGCGTCGGCACCAGAAAACCAAAATCCTTCGCCGCTGTCTTGAAGCGCGCACGCCGAATAAAGTGTTCGATGTGTCGTGCCTCGTCCCACACGATAATCGCTGCCTCATCCGCAATTTGCACCGGCTGGGTGGTGAACCCAACGGTCGCACAAGCGTGAGCCACCGGAGCCAACTCGTTTGAGGCCAGAACCTGCAACCCCAAAGCTCCGATTAAAAGAGGATAAAGACAGCGGCCTAAAGGGGGAGCTACGGGTAAACATCGCAGAAGCATAAGTAACACCTCCAAATCTGAGCATTACTATAAGCTTACCCATTTCGAGGTGTTCTTTAACAGGTTATCTATATCTGTTGAATCGTTTTAGTTGAACCGCCAAGAGCGCCAAGGACGCCAAGAAGAGGAGAGAGGGAGAAGGGGGAAGAAGGGTCATAAAGGGATTAGGGGACGTAGGGGCGCTGCTTGCCGCGCCCTATGCAACTGCGCGCTGATCTTCGTGTTCCGGGTGCATCCTCGTGTCCGGGGCGCAGCAAGCAGCACCCCTACGTCCCTCTCTCCCCTTCTCCCTCTCTCCCCTTCCCCCACTCTCTTCTTGGCGTCCTTGGCGGTTCAAATCCTCCGTTTATAAATGGCAGGACGCCAGGCCGCGCTTTTCCAGGTATTGCTGATGGTATTCCTCGGCGCGGTAGAACTGCGGGGCGGGTTCAATGGCAGTGGCAATCGGGCGAGAGTAGCGGCCACTGCTCTCTAATTGCGCTTTAGAGGCTTCGGCGGCGGCTTTTTGCTCAGGCGAGTGGTAGAAAATGACAGTGCGATACTGAGTGCCCACGTCTGGTCCCTGGCGGTTGACCTGCGTCGGGTTATGGTTCTCCCAGAAGACATTCAGCAGTTGCTCGTAAGAGACTTGTGCCGGATCATACTCGACCTGCACCACTTCCGCGTGCCCCGTGCGATCCGTGCAAACCGCTTCATAAGACGGATTCTCCAGATGCCCACCCGCATAGCCCACAGCCGTATTCGACACCCCTTTAATGCGTCGAAACGCGGCCTCCACACCCCAGAAACATCCGGCTCCAAACGTCGCTTTTTCTGAACTCATAGCAGTTCTCCAGATCGTTAATTTTACACCCCTTACAACTCTACCTTCCCTCACGCTTTCTCATTGGAGTGCGTTCCTATCAGAAGTGACACGCCAGATTTGCAGCAGAATCTTGATTTAAATTTTAACCACCGATGAACACCGATGGACACGGATGAGATAGAGGAAAGAAGATCGAGGATTGAGCAGCCAGTAACAAGTCTCCAGCCTCCAATCTCCAGTGTCTCTCTTAGTTTCAGTCTTCTCCTGCATCAAGAAGAATCTGGTCATACAAAGCGGGAGCAATCCGAAAATCATGCTGCAAGAGAGCATCCAGACTGGGTCGCACTAGCGGGAGTAGATTGCGTTGTTTAGCGGCCAACAAAATACCCAGGGTGCCAATAACTGGCAGACCCAATGCATCAGCCAGGCGTCGGGCAGCTCGCTCGTCCAGGAGCAGCCATCGCACTTGAGTTTCAAGGGCCAAACTGATAGCTTCGCTTTCGCCAGCGCCCAGGGAAGCTCCTAAGATTTGTGGGCCAATCGCCTGGGTCAAAGGCTGTTCAGTTATCCAGACGGGCAAAGTAACAGATGGAGCAACTTCCCGCACCACAGCCGGTGGAACTGTGACAGTCCTGAAAAGCTGCTCCAACAAGCCAAGCTGACTGATTTGCGCCAACGCGATGAGGGGGCTGGCATTAGAAACGACAGTCATGCCAGTCATAATGCTTGCGCTTGCAGACGCTCATGCTGCCATTCATCGGCTGTCATGTCGAAGAAGGCAATGCCCAGGCGCGAGGCGTAACGGACGAATTCCCAACGTGACATGTCCAATAACTCAGCCGCTTTGCCACTGGAAATACTGGCCCGGCGGTAAAGCTCTAAAATAATGAACTCGCGTGCCGCGTCCTGCACCGGCTGGTTGGTGGCCTTGAGTAGCGCGGCTATATCCTCCTCCAAGTCCAAGCTGATAGTATTCATGTTGCCTCCCTGGTTACAATTTTATCAGGCTGAATACTCTTAGGAAGGACAAAGATCGAGGATAGAAGAGTGATGGCCTGGCATAGCGATTCTCTATCTGCGATCCTCAATCCTCGATTCTCTATCCTCAATCTTCTATCCTCGATCCTGATAAGTCACGCGCCAGATTTTTTGTCCGGCGTCATCGGCGATGAGGAGGGCACCAAAGCGGTCGAGGGCCAGTCCTGCGGGGCGGCCCCAGACTTCTTTACGGTCGGGGCCAAGCATCCAGCCGGTGATGAAATCTTCATAGCCGCCCACAGGTTTTCCACTTTTATCAAAGCGCACGCGCACGATTTTATAACCGGTGCGGCGATGGCGGTTCTGCGAGCCGTGCAACGCCACAAAAGCATCGCCCCAGTAACTTGCGGGGAATTGATGCGCGGTGTAGAAACAGAGTCCCAGGCTGGAAGAGTGGGCTTGAAATAACACATCGGGCACAATGACTTGACGGCGCAAGTCCGGGCGTTCGGGCATACCGGGGTTGTGGTAGCGGCCTAAGTAATAATAGGGCCAACCATAGAAGCCGCCGGGGTGAATGGCGGTCAGGAAATCGGGCACCAGGTCGTCGCCCAGGTAATCGCGCTCGTTGTTAGTGGCCCACAATGCTCCCGTGCGCGGGTTGAAAGCCAGTCCCACCGGATTGCGCAGTCCGGTAGCGTAGAGTGTGGGATTGCCGTTCGGCAGACCATCTGGCCCTAAAGGATATGCGGAGATGGCCGCGCGGCGGGGTTCTTCAATACCAATGTTGTTGAGCGAGCCAATCGTGACAAACAGGCTTTTGCCAGAGGGGGCAAAGAGGATATTGCGCGTCCAGTGCTGATTATAACCCCGCTCCGGCAAGCCCTTAATCACCACTTCTGGTGCGCCCTCGGCCTGCAACTGCCCGTCGTGGTAAGGCCAACGCACAACCGAGCCGGTATTGGCGACATACAGATAGTTCTGGTGGATAGCGATGCCAAAGGGCAGGTTTAAGTCGGTGGTAAAAGTATGGCGCAACTCGGCTTTCCCATCGCCGTTGCTATCGCGCAGCAGCACCACGCGATGGGGTTGCGCCACCGCATTCGTTTCCACCCGCGACTCCACACAAAACACATCGCCGTTGGGCGCGACTGTCAGCCAGCGCGGATGAATCAGGCCAGCGGCAAAGACACTCACGCGAAAACCGGGCGGCGCTTTTAGCTCCACTCCCTTGGGCTGGGGAATAATCTTGGGAACGTTAATCACCGAGCGCGTGGCGTGTGGAAGGGGTAGCTCGGCGGGTCGGATGTGATAGGTTTGCCCATGATACGCGGAAGGTGCGGGAGCCGCCACCACAGGAGCTATTGCGATACTGCAAAGCAGACTACAACCGACAGTCAAAAGGATTCTGTAATTCAGCATATAATGGTCACGCCCTAACGACTCCACCCTTCTCCACATCCTTTCCCTAAGCTGTCCTGAACTTGTGCGGTTCCAACTTCACAATTCCAACTTCTTATGGAGCCGCTTTCATTATACGCTTTTATCTAACTTCGATGGTGTATGCGGGGATAAACAGACAAGAAAATGCTCCGCACGGTAAATCTCGGCGGAGCATTGCTGGTGGCCTCTATCAGTGGGAGTTAGTTCCTGGTGCTTGCCAGACCACCTAACCGCCAACTCCAACGTAAGGCAATCGCCAGGAACGCCAGGGTGAGGGGGTCTTTGGCGAAGAGATGTGGCATCGCCGCGACACCCATCAGGCACGCGCCCAGTGGGGAAACGTGTATCCCTAACCGCGCCCCGTAGGTAATCGCATATTGAGAGAGAATAAAACCTTCGCCCAGGAAGAAAGCGCCGCAGGTCAGTGTCATGGCCATGATGCGTAAATTAACATTTGGCTTAGCTTCGGCTCCTTCCGCGACCGCCCAACCGACCAGACCGCCGAGCAGAATCGCCACGATCCCAAAATAATGATGCGTGGCAATAGTCGCTACGTCCCAGATCAATGCGCCAAAGAGGGCCGCTCCCACCCCAAAGAGCAGTGCCCGCCCCGTGTTCGGCGCTTGCTCCAGGCCGAAGAGTGCGCCGGGTGCGGCTGGGGTTTCGGGCTGCCAGGCTAACGGTGTCGAGGTCAGCGCCGCCTCTTGCTGCCATGCATTTTGCTGCCATGCGTTCTGAGCGGGGTTCGACGCCTCGAAAGGCGCTGTCAAAGGCGCTGCATTAACGGCGGGTGCTAAGGCTGATGCCGGTGCAGTAGCTGGTGCCGGGACGCGTGCGGCAGCCAGGATCGGCGATACCGGATGAGGCGTAGCCGGGGCCACTCCCAAGTGCTGAAGCGCGGCACGGGCCTGCTCATGGCTCGGATCGCAGCGTAACGCCTGCTGATAGGATGCCACCGCCGCCTCATTCTCGCCCCTGGCAGTATAGGCTACGCCCAGTTGATAGAAGGGTTGCGCGCTCGCGGGCTTAATCTCCGCCGCCCGTTGCAGATAGCCAATAGCTTCCTGATAACGCCCGGCCTGATTCAGAGCCGCCCCCAGAAAATGGTTGCCTTCGTAGCTGCCGGGCGACTGCTGCACATAGGCGCTAAGTTGCGCTACCGCTTCCCGCACGCGCCCTTGCGCGAGTGACTCCAGGCCCGCCTGCCAACCGCCTACACTGATAACTCCACCTGCTACCATGTGACAATATCCTTTTGAAACGTTTAGCAATATAGCAGCAATATTTTGACCTTTGAATATGTCCTTAAGCATTGTTGCGGTGCGCGGCCTGGTTACGCACTTTGGGGTTTTCTGGCAAAATTATGAGCAATGATTATCCGTCCCGAAACTCCCGCCGATAAAGAAGCGGTACGTTACGTTAACGAGCAGGCATTTGGTCGCGCTGGCGAGGCCGATCTGGTCGAGGCGCTTCATGCCAGGCAGCAGGTCATTGCATCGTTGGTCGCCGTGCAGGACGACCAAGCCGTGCAGGATGGACAACAGGACGGCCAAATTGTCGGTCATATTTTGTTCAGCCCCGTGGTGGTAGAAGCCCAGGCAGCAAGCCATGCTGCGGTGGCGCTGGGGCCACTGGCTGTTTTGCCGCAGTTTCAGGGGCAAGGCATCGGTTCCGCTTTGGTGCGCCGAGGTTTGGAAGTGTTGCGCCAAAATAATTATCCGTTGGTGGTAGTCCTGGGCCATCCTGAGTTCTACCCGCGCTTTGGCTTCTCTCCGGCCAGCGCCTTCGGGATTGGCTGTCAATTCCAGGTGCCGGATGAGGTTTTCATGTTAGCCGAATTGTCGCCGGGCGCGGCAGCCGCAATAAAGGGCACGGTCGTTTACCCGCCAGAGTTCAACGAGGTATAAAAGCGCTAGCCGCAGTACACAAGGCGTTATACCCGACCGTCCACAACCTACGTTCCTGCCTCACTCCGGCTTCCGAAGGTGATCCACTTGGACGTTGTGGGATTTGCGCACAACCGGTTAACGTGCCATAATCAGGCTCAGGAACGATAAAGGAGAAGCCATGATTGAACCACAGAACCAGGATGAATATCCCGTCGAGCGGATACTGCGGGAAACTTTAGCAGAAGCCCGGCAAGGTAAAATCCGCAGTGTATTGCTGGTCACGATGCACGAAACTGGTGGCGTGGGTTATGGTGCGTCTCTCAACGCGCCCGAAGATTATCAAGCCTCCTTCGAGCATCTGCACGAACTGGAACAACAGCTTCGTGATTTGCCTCAGCACCCAAATTAAAACGCCTTAAAGGCACCACCGCTGAACACGGATTAACGAGGATCGAGAATAGAAGATAGAGAATCGCTAAACCAGGCCATCGCTGTTTCGATCCTCGATCCTCTATCTTCCTTAATCAATGTCCATCCGTAGCTTGTTGCGTGTGGCTGGACTGCAAGGGGCTGCGACAACGAACTAACCAGGTGGTGCAATGGACGCGCTACAGCCTCCGCTACGCTCTGGCTTCCGCACGCCGCTGCGCTTGGTGTTGGGCCGCTGCGCATAATTTGGCTGTAGGTTAAAGTCTCCCGGTAGGAATAGTCGCCGAACAAAAGGCGGAAGAGGTGAGTGTCATGAACAAATTACAGCTTGCAATGTTGGCGCTTTTAGTCCCAACCAGTTGCGCTAAAGCTGATGAGCTAAACGAAAATATCGAAGGCAAACCAGCTCTTGTCAAAATAAGCAAGACTGTTGAGGTCACCTATCAAAAGGGTAAGGCAGCCGTTTTTAATAACGTCATCTGTAACTTTTCGATAACCTCTGGCCAAAGTGATAATCCGCCTTCGGTTATCCTGGCCGGAATCGTTGTGGACAACAATGCGGGAATGAGACAAGAGTTCGTGCCGATTTTCTTTGGTTCGACACTGCACCATCCTCTGTTGGCGGCTTTGACCAACGTAGCGGGAGAGTTTCGTTTCCGCGTCTGCCTGTCAAACGAACCATACTACGAGCGCTACAACGGCAGCGGGCGGCTTCAGGCTATAGATATGAATCATGCGGCCCTGTATCTGGGCGGCCAGTTCAACGGAAAAGCAGAGATGTTATCCAGCGATAGTTATATCTATTTGCCGGGTGAATTTCTAAAACAGAGCGCGAAGCAAAAAGACGAACCTCATAAGGAGGAAACGCAGAAGGACGAACCGCAAAAGTAAACTTGCTCCCAGACGCAGCAACAGCCGTCGAACCAGGCAGTGCCACCGATGCCTTCGGTTCCGCTGCGCTGTGCCCGCACCCGCCGCTGAATTTCGCGTTGTGTCGTTGCGCAAACCGCACCGACGCGCTCGTGTGCTTTGCGAACTTTGCGGGTGCTGTGGTGTATCTAAAGCAGTTATGAACAAGAATCGCAGCACCGGGTTTACTATAATCGAGATTATGGTAGTCATGGCCATTCTTACTCTATTCATGACTCTCTGGCTTACGGTATTTTCGCGGGTAAAGGAGAATGAACAGCGAACAGTTTGTTTGAGTAACTTAAAGCAGCTTTCTCTTGGGTTACAACAGTATGTGCAAGATAACGACAGCAGGTTCCCCACTGATCCGTTTCTACTGGCGGCACTTCTTCCCTATGTCAAGAGTCAAGAGCTTTTTCAGTGCCCCTCCATGTCGAAAATACCGCGGCTCTACCCTCGACCTGGGGAGCACTATGAATTAACCCCGTGGCTGTACGTAGACTTAAAGGCACAGCAAGTTCATGGGCGCTATGGGCTTGGTCGCCATGAGGCTACCCTAACCAGCACTGCGACAGCCGTTTCACTCTTTGAAATAACGGCGGACGAAGAGCGGGAGAAAATTCCAACCACTTGTGGAATAACTCAGGTCGGTGTCAGGCACTCTAGCGGAGCTAACTATGCCTTCGTGGATGGGCATGTAAAATGGTTAGGATCGGTAGGATTTGCTCAACTGTTTTGCTCCGGTGTTCCATAGAGGTTTGTAAAGCGAAAATCACTAACGGTGGCTCAACCAGGCACCTCTTCCCGGCTCCGCTGCGCTGCTCCAAGCCGCCGCTGACCTTGGCGTTGTGTGGCTTGCGCGCAGCTTGAACACAACCAATAATGCAGAGGTAACCTCGATATGCAAAAGCACGTTGTTATTACGGTTCGTATTCTTGCGCATCTGGCTCTTGTCTCCATCTTGCTAACGAACGCGATGCAAGTTCAAGCCAAGCCTGCGCGCTTTCACCCTCGCCAAGCGCATACGCAGACAAAACGGCTTACCGTGCTTGACTATTTTTATCTGCTACCATCGCTGGGCATCGGCTACAAGGCGACACAGCATGAAAAGCGCGAACTGCTACAATCGCAAAATCATCCCATTGTTGATGTGCGCCACGATTATCTGCTGTTTCATCCCGATTCGTCGCCAGCGGAACAACTTGCAGTATTCCGAACGCACGGCAAAACCGACCTGCTCGCTGACAGTCTGCCCGATAGCGATAGCGACTACAATTCCTTCGGACTGTATCGCTTGCAAAACGGTAAGCTGCGAGATGTGACACGCCAGATGCTGCCACTCCCTGCTCATACTGAACGCTTCTTGTATGAACTGCCGCGCCTTGGCACCACGATTCATGTCTACAGCTTCAACTTAGACAAGCAATCACGCCACCACGCTTTCGATTTGCAATGGCGCGGGGGCCGCTTCATCAAAGTTCGAGGAGCGCCACCTGAGCAAAAGCACTCAAACTAAAACGCGTAAAATGCACCACGGATGAACGTTGATTAATGAGGATAGAGGATAGAAGATAGAGAATCGCTAAACCAGGCCATCGCTGTTTCGATCCTCTATCTTCTATTCTCCAGCCTCGTTTATCTGTGTCCATCTGTATTCATTGGGGTTCCTTCGATCTCCGGTTGCTTTTCGATCTCCAGAGCGTCCATCTCTGAGAGTTGGGGCTTCTTCTCGGTAGGCAGGCGGCAACTTACGGAGAATAAGGCCGCGATTCGATTATTTTCGAGCGGCATGGTAAAATGCGGGTGCATTGCCCGTCAGTTGCCCAGCAACAGACAACGTGGCGACGACAGGCGAAGGAGGTTTAGTTTATGCCCAGACATGCTGCGTCGCACGAGGAGAACCCCTCAGCCGTAAAAGCCGCAACCACAAAGCCAGCGCCGCCTGCGGAGACGTTCCCTGCGCCACCCGCAGAATCAACGCCTCCGGCAGTGGCAAGCGAGCTACATGCCCTGGCCCGTGCTCTGCCAGGGGCCTCACTGTCCAGTGGCGTGACCATGCCATTATCCATGCTGACGGGCCTGGGAGAAGCCTTGCACGGGTTGAGCACAGTCATCCTGGTCTGCGCCGATGCAGTCGCCCAACTCGCTGACGAAAGGCCACAGCCGACCATCGGCAGATATGTAAAAGACTACGATTATACGCGTTACAGCAAGGAAGTGGGCGGCGAGACGCAGTATGAAAATCGCTTCGTGCTCGCGCCGGGCGGCAAGGCCATCGGCTGCGGCGACGACAACAAGCGCGTCCTCCGCTGGTATGGCGCGCAGAGCCTGGGCAAAAAGAGTTGCAAAGACCTGGGCGGCAACGAAATCCAGGTATTCATCAACCAGCAAGTCGCGGCGGCTCAAAGCGCGGCAGCGGCGCTTTGCACCGACAGTGCGTGCCCGCAACCCAACACTGATTTAATCTACCAGCACTGGGACTGCGGCATTGACCTTTTCGTCGTGCTGGAACTCGAACTAACATGCAGCAAAGAATCGTGAGTGCGCCCGGCGGTTGAAACCGCGTCTCATGGCCGCTGGCCGACCGTCTCTAGCCCACCTGAACCCATCACTATGGGTTCACGCGAGCACCCAACCCTGCGGGGACGGCAAGAGGATAGCTGAGTATGCCGTCCGCGCAGGGCGGGTGCCCTCTGGGCGGGTCGGATGAAAGCCTGGAGCCGTGAATTCATACGCCGGGTCTGACTGGCGGCAGCCACGAGGCTTGTGGCAGAATACAAATCACTAAATATCGTCCGGGGGCAGCTATGACAAGCCAGCAGGAGCCGTCATCTCAAGACACCGTAGCCAATGCTGAGGTTGTAGCCAATGCTGAAGTCGGGGCAAACGCGGCTGCCTTGTCGCGTGAGGCGGGGGAGCAGCTTACAGCCGGACGTTACGAGCAAGCTGTCGCTCTCTATGAACGCGCTCTGGCGTTGGATGCGCAGCGGGTGGATGATTGGGTTAATCAGGGTTTAGCCCTGTGGTCGCTGGGACGCCCGGAGGCGGCGCTGGCGTGCTATGACCGAGCACTCGCGCTCGCGCCGCACCACGCGATTGCCTGGATGAACCGGGGCAATATCCTGGCGGACGGAGGCCAACATGAAGCGGCGGTGGCCGACTATGACAAGGCCCTCGCCTTGGATTCCAGTTTGTGTCGCGCCTGGTTCAACAAAGGGGATGAACTGGGTTATTTACGCCGCTTTATCGAGGCGAAAGCCTGCTTTGAAAATGCCCGCGATTTAGGCCACGAGCAGGGCGACACCGAAGTGGTGGTGCAAGCCCGCATCATGGTGCAACGCTGTGACGACACCCTGATGAATGAGTCTTATAGTTGACTGGCACGACACGAGGAAAATAGCCACTAGAAAGCCCAAAGAACACAAAAGGGGGCGCGGGCCGGGGCAATGGACGGGGCAACGGGCCGCCGCTGCATCCCCATTCGCCTTTTTTGCGGCTTTTGCGCCTTTTTGCGGTTATTTTTATTTTTGCCCGCAGCGTGTCACGCGGGGGTGGGCGTGGCACGCTCGGCATTGAGGGCCAGTAGATGCGCTAATATTACATCGTCGGAGGCATCAGCGGGCAACGAGTAAGCTGCGAGGACAGCGGCATCGAGGGCGGCGTGCGCCGAAGCGAGCCAGGCGGGTCGCTCGTTGTAGAGCATGGTCAGGGTGCGGCGCGGCAGGGCGTGTTGCAACTCTTCCACCGAGGGCCGCCACTGGCCGGTTTTCGCATCGAATTTGGTGGCGCTGACGGTCTGCCGGGGGTTGCGCATCACGAGCCGCCGATAGGTGGCGGTGCCCACCCCGCGCTCATCTGGCTCCACGACCAGGCGTGCCCACGGCCCCGACGTGCTGGCGCGAAAGGGGATGGTCTCCTCGCGCAGCCAGTCCGGTGGGTTCAACCACGCCTCACGCCGCTCATGTAACTGCCGCGCCGCCGCTGCAATCGCCGCTTCCTGCTCCGCTGTAGAGTGGGGAAAAGGAAAGGTCAGAAAGCACGTTTCAGGGGTATAGCGAAATCCACTCTCAGCTTCTCTTAACTGCGTGCCCTGTCGCCGCGCCCACACTTCATGCACACGGGAATGCAGCACGCCAAAGAAATAATCGTCGGCACGGGCGAAAACGTAAACACCATCATCAGGCAAAACTTCGGACGGAAGCCAGACGAATAAGCGGTATTTGGAAATACGCGGCGTGGCAATGTAGCGGCTAAGTATCTGCGTGGCAGCCTTCATATCCATAGCGGGCCTGCGATGCTGCCACCACAAACGCTGTGCGCGTTCCTCGTTGTTCTTTACACGTTCTGGCTTGACCAGTGATTCCACACGGAAATGAGGCAACTCGTACAGCTCGAAGTCACTCAGCGGCATGACGCCAGGATCAACGATCCACTGTGCTTCCGGGCGCTGTGTGAGAGCCATGCCATTGACCCACGGGCGCAGCACATCGGAGTTCGGGCGACCATTGGGATTGGCCGCACCCAGCATGGCTATCGCTTCCGCTTCCGGTAAGTTGAAGTCGCCTGCCTTTTTGGTGCCGATGAAGCAGAGGTTAGCATTTTCGGAAAGCTGACGGGCTGCGGTCAAATCCAGGTCGCCTGTCAGGTCGGCGTGGATGGTGGCGACGGGTGCGCCATTTAATTCGCGCTCGGTCTGCGCTCCGTTATCAAAGCCAACCAGGGAGACGTGAACCGCCGCGCCGTCCAGTGTCCAGTTGCGGTCAGCAACGGCGAAAAAGATGTCGCCGCTTTGCTTGATGCGTTGCAGCACCTCCCGATTGACGCCGCCGCGAATGGCTTGGGTGGCGATGAGTCCGGCCCGATTCGCCGCACCTTTTTGAATGTGAGCGCGGGCTTTCTCGAACCAGTAACAGCACAGGTCAGCCCCACCGGGCACGCGCCCCTCATAAACCTGCCAGAGCGCCTGTTGATATTCGCGTCCGAGTTCTCGCCACAAGCGGGAGCCGCCCAGAAACGGCGGGTTGCCCACGATGACATCACATTCGGGCCAGGCGGTTTCGCGGGGCGCGGCGGGGTCGGACAAGTCGAGCAGGGCGTCGCGGTTCTCGATTTTCACGGGGGCTTGCAGAATCGGTTCGGGCAGCGTGGGCGCACCGTTGCGCTTGAGCCATTGCAGCCAGCCGATTTGCAGCGTGGTGGCGGCCAGGTCGTGCGCGTAGACGTTGAGTTCCAGGCCGCGAAAGTTGGCGGGCGTGATGGGCGCAAAGTCTTCGCGCAGGTTCGCATCCCGCGCCCACACCCGCACGCTCTGTTCCAGGTCTTTCAGGCTTTGCAACGCGATATACAGAAAATTGCCGCTGCCACAGGCCGGGTCGAGCACCCGCAAAGCCGCCAGCCGTGCGCCAAACGCATTGACCTGGGCGGCGATTTGGTCACGCGGCGTCGGGTCATCGAGAAGCGGTGTCAGGCGGTCGCGCAGGGCGTTCCACTCCTCGCGCAGCGGGCGCAGCAAGACGGGTTCAAGCAGGTCTTGAATATCCTGGCGCGAGGTGTAGTGCGCCCCCAGTTGGGCACGCTTGTCGGGGTCGAGGGCACGCTCGAACAGGGTGCCAAAGATCGAGGCGTCCACGTTGCGCCAGTCGGTGCGGGCCGCCTCGCGGAGCGCATCGAGTTCGGTTTGCAGCGGTTCGAGCACTTCGACATCCTCAAACAGGCCACCGTTGAAATGGCGAATCGGATACGGCCCGAAATCGCCGCCCTCGGCCATCGCATCCCACAGTTGGCGCAGTTGGGCGGCAAAGCGCGCGGGGTTGTAGCGGGTTTTATCGCCCGTGCAGATGCGCTCAAAGCAGCGGTCGGGCAACAAGTCCACATCTTCGGCAAACAGGGTGAACACCACACGGTCGAGGAAGCGGGCCACGCGCAGCGGCTCAAAGCGACCGGGTTCTTCCCGCGTGCCGCTCATCGAAAGGGCAATCGCGGCAAAGCGGGCCGCCACTTCCTGGGTGATCTCATCAATTTTGCGGTCGGGCTTGAGCCGTTCGGGATGATGAAACACGTTGCGCAATTGCTCGAAATGCGCTGGCGATTTAAGGTCTTCGAGCGTGATCTCAATACGCTTGTCGGGCGTGTTCGTCCAGTTGGTGTGGATCACGAAACGCTTCATGTCCGACACCACAAGGAGGGGCGGGTTATCCAGGTTGCCGCGATACTGGAGCAACTGCTTGAGGGCGGCCTCCAGATTGGCGTGCGCGCCTTTGTATTCCCACGCAAAGCAGTGGCGCTTCCACACGTCGGCCCACCCCTGCCCCGACTTGCCGCCGATGCGCTCGGCCCCCTTCTCGAAGGCGAACTCTTCGCCCGTGGCGTCTTCATTGGGCGTGGGATGCTCGAACAAGCGGCACAAATCAAGAAATTGCTCCTGCGAAGCGGACTTCTCAGAGCGTTGGTTGTCCGCCCACTTGCGGACGAATTCCTGGACATTCATATCTGTCATTTTATCTCATGTGCATCACGTTGTAGAATGAAGAGTGCCAACAGGAGTGAGTGGTTAGCACCCGGCATCGAAGCTGACGCAGCACCCGCCGCTAAAGCAGCGGGCTGAGGGCAAAAGCCCGGTGAACCGGGCTGGCGTCTGTCGGAGTAGCCCCGTTCAGGGGGCTTCCCTTTCAACTCAGCCCGCTGCTTTAGCGGCGGGTCTCTGCGCATGTCCTATTATTGTAAAATAACAAGCGGAGCACGTTCACTCAGCTTGCCCGGAAGAACCTACGGGAAGAGACTCATGGCAATGGATGACAAGCCGGAAAAGCGAACTCAAAAGCACCCCTTTTTCACCATCTTAGTGCTGTGTTTGCCGTTGCTGTGCCTCCCTCTGGGTGTTGCCTATCAGCGCGGCTATTTTGGCGATCCAACCGAGGTTCTGGCCAGTGCCGTGGCCTACGGGGATGCCAATAAAGTGCGGGTGGCTATTAAGCGTGGCGCGGATGTCAATGCCTCACCGGAGTTACTGGGTGGAATGCATCCTTTGACCCTGGCCGCCTTTGACGGTCATGCTGACATGGTGAAACTCTTGATTGAAGCTGGGGCGGAGGTTAATGACAGGAATAATGAGTATGCCGGTATTCAAGCCCTGGACATGGCATTGACGGCACCCCGTCGCTATGCTCCTGAGCGACGTCAAGATTACGAGACAACCATCCACCTGCTGCGGGCAGCGGGTGCTAAAACTAATCAGGAGCTATCCAAGGCGCGGCATGGGATGAATACTAAAGGAAAAATAGCTCCTAACATTTCAGGATCAGCACCATAAGGCAATGCAATGGGTGCTCTATAACTCTGCTACGCTTCGACTTGCCTTGTGCGTCCCCAACCATGATAATGGAAAACATATGAAGATCGAGGTGTCCAGGGTTGAGCTTCAAAACGTGCTGCGTCTGCGCGACCTTTACCGGCAAGAGTTGAACTGCCAGATTGTCCATGACTGTCTGCACGAGCGAGGTCGCACCGCTATCTATTTGATAGCGGTGGACGGCGCGGTGGCTGGCTACGGCGCTTTAGCACATGGCGACCCACGGGACACAGTTATCGAGTTTTATACGCTGCCCATTCATCACCCGTCTGCTCACACTCTCTTTCGGGAACTATTGGCGGTAAGCCAGGCGGTTAAGGTGCAGGCCCAGACCAATGATGTGCTGCTGCACTTGATGCTGCATGACTTCACCAGGAATGTGAAAAGCGACACCATTCTTTTTGCGGACAAACTCACCACACGCCACCACCTGCCTGACGTTATTTTTCGTAAGGCGACGGAGGCGGACGCTGACCATATTTTTCGCCATACCCATGAACCCGTCGGCGACTGGGTGTTGGAGACCGCCAATACTATCGTGGCAACGGGTGGAGTCTACTTCCATTATAATCGGCCTTACGGTGACATCTTCATGGAAGTGGCAAAACCTTTTCGACAGCGCGGCTACGGCAGCTACTTGGTGCAGGAGTTGAAGCGAGTGACTTACGAACTGGGCAGCGTTCCCGCCGCACGCTGCAACGTGGCGAATGCCGCCTCTCGCAACACGCTGCAAAAGGCGGGCTTTATGCCCTGCGCACGTATCCTCAGCGGCAGGGTTAAACTTTAACGAATCTAACAGATCACCTGGGGGCCGCAATGGGTGTGCTCCAGACCTCTACTATACATGAGAAGAGAACCAGTATGGATACCGAGCAATTATTCGCTGAGGCAGAGCAGCAATGGGAGGCGCGGAATGCACGGGCGGCCTTCGCGTTGTATTTGCAGGCGGCGCGGCTGGGTGATGTCGAAGCGGCAATGCATATAGGGTATATGTATGAACTGGGAGAAGGTGTGGGCCGCGATTTGAGGCAAGCTGTGCGCTGGTATCGGCGGGGTTGGCGGCGCAAAGACGCGGCGGTAGCGAGTAATATAGCGGTGCTGTACGCGGAACTGGGTCAGCCTCGTCGCGCCGTGCGCAAAGCGATTGCGCACGGCGATTATGATGCAGCGGTTGCACTGGCAAAATTCCTGCTCAAGACACACTCGCTCAAAACGCGGCGGCTCACGACGCGGCGCAGGAGTGCCCGCAAGCAAATTGTTGAACTCCTCCAAAAAGCTGCGGGGGGTCGGCCCATGATAGACATCACCCCTGCGGGTCAGGAGGAGGCACAGAACTTGTTATCTGACCTTGGCGGAGAGAACTGAAAGCCGCTCGCAGCCGCGCCTTGAGTGGTTAACTCAAGGTGCTACTCATCAGTGGTGATGTCATTCCGAGCGGAGCAAAGCGGAGTCGAGGAATCTTGAGCAACAAATAGAATGCTGAACAGCAAGATTTCTCGACTCCGCTCCTCACGTCGCTACGCTCAAAATGACAAATATCATAGGTCACAACTTGAGTCAGTAGTAGACTAACGTTTAGCTGTGGGAAATGTGCAGCTCAGTTATCAAATTTTATGACCTCAGCACCGTTAGCCCCACCAGCACCGCCCATCGCGCCCGCACCGCCAGTCGTGGCGCAGACGCCGTATCCAGCCTACCGCTATCTACCTCTCATCACCTTAGTCGTTTTAGCCATCGCCTGTGCCCTGGCCCATCCGGGCACCGCAACTGGTGGGGAGATTGGCCAGTTTATCAGCCACCCTATTAACACCCTTTATGTGGCGACCAGCGCGGCGCTTTTGATTATTCCTTCCCTGGTCGCGGCCCGTCACCAGCAGGTAGACCCGACCTGGTGGTGGATGCTAGACTTCACCGCCTATGAAGTGCTGATTGGCGATGGCCTCTTTCACAGCTTTCTCTTTACACATGGCCTGGAGTGGTCGCACAAGCCCGGTTCAGTTACGATGTCCGGCTTTCCCAGCGGCCATGCCACCTTCGCTTTTGGCCTCGCCTGGCTGATCTACCAGCGTTACCCCCGCCTCGCCCCGCTCTGGTTCGCGCTCGCGGTGCTGATTGGCTGGTCACGCGTCGAAGTCCATGCCCACTATACCTATCAGGTGTTAGGCGGCGCGATTATCGGTTCCTTCCTGGCCTGGCTGGCGACGGTGCGGACGCCGGTAACGATTGACAGGGTGAGGGGGTGACAAGGTGACAGGGTGACAACAGGAGAGACGAAATTTAAAACGGAAATGATAAGTGCAGACGCACTCTTTGAGGCTATTGCGCGGCAAGCGTGGGTGAGCGATCCCGGCTGGGTTGTGGCACTGCGGCAATGGCTGGCGCATAACCCCGAGTTGGTGCAGGCCAGACAAGCCGATGGCAGCACCCTTCTGCATCGGGCGTGGGCTTATCCATTTCTGGTGCAAGAACTGCTGGCGCATGGGGCGGAGGCCAATGCACAGAATGACGCGGGGTTAACGCCTCTTTATTATGCGGCCAAGTGGGTGCAGGCAGAGGTCATCCAAATCTTCATTGCACACGGTGCTGATGTCAATGTAGTGGGCGAGGCAGGCAGAACGCCACTGCACTGGGCTGCTTTACGCGGGCGCAGCGATGTCGTGCATCTACTGCTGGCAGCAGGTGCCAGTAAGTCCGCTTTCGATGAGCAGGGCAAGACACCTCTGCAACTAGCGCAGGAAAATGGGAAAACCCATCTGGGGGAACTGCTGAGTGGTGAATGCTGAGTGCGGCCCTATCTCATCCTTCTGGCAGGGTTAAAGGCCCTCACCCCCAACCCCTCTCCCAAGGTTGGGAGAGGGGAGGTCACAGGACAGCTCTTCTCCTATAACAGAAGTAATGCGTTTACGAGTCAGCAGCCCTTTGGGGCACCCCTCTCCCCCTATTAGCCTGGGAGGGTGAGGGCCTTTACCGACAACTGTCTTCTGACCACCGACTACCGACCACTGACTACTGGACGCCCCAGCGCCGCCAGGTCTTCCACCGCATCATCAATGGGGCGAGTGCGACTACAGATACCAGTAATCAGTGTCTTCTCTCCGGGTAAAGCATAGGCATAGACCAGATACTCCTGGCCCGCCTTAAAGTCGAAGCCGCAGTCCGCGCCACCCTCCGCCCCGGTCTGCACCACCGCTTGCGTGCCCTGGACGCCTTTCCAACTATTGGCGACCTTGAACTGCACCTGCATGGCATAATCGCCGTGATACTCTTTTTTGTCGAGCGTCTTGATCTGGATGACCTGGCCCGCAAACACCGCCGCCGCCTGTTGCAAAGCTTTTTGGGGCGACGGTGGCAGATCGCAATCGCACGCGAAGGCCGTGTTCACCAACAAGCCCAACACCAGGGTTTTAAGACAGAACGCTCCCGTCAAAAGATGTGACCCTTGCATAACTCGCAGTCTCCTTACCGGTATTTGAACTTTAGATAAAAAGCCAGCGCCGATAGTTCCCTGCTGTTGTTCCCTATTCTGCACTGCCCTAACCGCCTTGCCACCGCGTTATAATATAAACACCAGACCAGAGGAGGCTACCATGAAATTGGATCTTTTCGGATTGCAGAGCGCCATCCCCAAAATGGCAACGCTAACCGGCGCACTACTCCTGGCCACTTTAGGGACGACCGCTCATCCCGGCACAGCGCCGACAGCACAGGCAGCGCAGGCACCGAGCGAGGGCGTGAAGCTGCATTTAGCGACGGTCAAGGCGGAGCGTTTCGCCCAGGATGTGCTTTTTGACTGCGACGCCACCTTAATCAACCGCACCGGCACCACCATCCAGGTGAAGTCAAACTTTAGTTCGGCTTTTGATGGCTTGGAACTGATTGTCTTCGATGAGCACGGGAAGCGATTGGTGCAGCAGCCTTATATCTGGCATCAGTCGCCCTATTCGTTCCTCAATCCCCGCACCTTTGACCTCAAGCCGGGAGCCAATCAGCAACCTTTAACGTTTCCTATTCGGGATTTACCATCCCAACTCAAGACCCTCAGGGTTCTCCTCGTGGGCACCCTTCCCGGCAGCACCTATGAGGGCGTGCTGTGTTCTGATGTGGTGACGGTATCTATAACGGCGAGGCCGGAGCATTAAAGCTGGGTCTGAGCTAACAACATTGACCCTATCCCCAACCCTTTCCCTGGATGTTAAGGGGAAGCCCGTCTACACTGCACTTCAACTCAAGCTAACGCTTAGTTCAGCGGAGCTTGGAGGCGCAGCGGAGCCGCAAGCTGTCCGTTGCAATGCCTGGTTCGGCGGCTGTTAAGTGCTAACAACAATGATACGCAGTAGCAGTGCTACTGTGTATCATTGTTCATATTCAGTCAGGATTGATGCCGTGCGACCACTTGCGACTAAAGTTACAATGGCAGCACGAAGTAGGCACTGGGGTGCGCCTCCTTCTGCACGGCAGGTTGTATGGCAAAACCCATCGAGAGCTTCAGGGCGTGGTTCTCCTGACAACTATAGTAACTTCGTGAGCGAAGTTGGTAGCAACCCAGTTCCCGCGCCCACTCAATGGCAGCTTCCTGCAAGCGACGCCCAATGCCTTGACGACGAAACTCCGGGCGCACCGCAAAAGCTACACTTTTGGCCTCGATGGTAGGCTCACCCTCTATTAAGAGTAGGGGCTTGTCTTCATCCAGGCCGATCTGCTGCGTCCAGAAACGAAGCAAGCCAACGACTTCATGGGGCGTGAAAGCGACAAGGGTGTACAGGCCCAGATGGTAGTCTGCGGTCTTGGCTTCCAGGTCCGCGCCGTGACCTAAGTCACTACAAGCCTGCATCAGCTCGGCCCAGCGGGCATGGCTTGAATCCCAGCGGGCGATTTCGACACTGTTGAGTTCAGTTGTATTCATCATTGTGAGTTGTCCTTATGTGTTCGTTGCCTGGTTGTTTGAGTTCGTGACTCGCTTGGGGCATCCGTGTATTTTCATGTCTTTAACCTCCTGTGATGATACAACCATCACACAACACCTTTATAGGTGGACAGCTTCGATTTGCTAAATGCTCCTCCACGCTACCAAGCCGTGTGCTGCTGCGGAACGCTCAGGTCAGCGGCACGGGGAAGCAGAGCAAAGAGGATTCGCAAAGCGTCGGTTGCAATGCCTGGTTGGGCGGCGGTTATTTGGCTTTAGGCACCCATTGCAGCAGGATATGAACCTCCGTCCGGTCAAATTCCTCGAAGCCGAGCCTCTGATAAAGGTGCAAGGCCCGATTTTTAACGAAGGTACCTAAGCGCACCGGCACCTGCCGCTCCTGGGCACGCGCCATAACTTGGCGCAGCACAGCAGAGCCGATCCCGCGGTTTTGAAAGTCAGGATGGATAACCAGTTCTCGAACGTGCATATCATGGGGCCGCTCTTCAATACATGCGTAGCCGCAGGGGGCACCATCGCAGAGGACAATTTCATGGACAGCCGCCGTCCAGCCCGTTTGAAAATATCTATCTTGCGCCCGCTCGTCCCACGGGCCGAACTGTTGGATTGAGACATCATGATAGGCACGGTGGTGTGCTTCACGGGCAAAATCCGTATCAGCCTCCTGAGTGGGCCTACGTGTGATTTCCATATCACCTATTATGCCATGCACTCAAGCCACGCGCCGCCACACAAGGTTCGATTCAGACTCGCATGGCGGCGGAGGCACGCAACCGGAAAGCGTCGGTTGCAACGATGGGTCGCATGGCGGTTGATGGCTTACGGATGAGATTGCGGTTCCTCGTCGGACATGAAATTTCGTGCTTTCTCTTGCAGCATGGCTGAGCCACAGTGCTTCAGGTAACAACTGGCAATCCAACCTCGCAGGTGGCAGAACCTCCCCCACTCGTTGAGGTCAATCAATGCAGTCCCGCTTGATTTTTCATACGCCTCTTTGAAGTGACGGTAAGCGCCTTCTCCAAAGACGACCTTGACAGTCCACGACAAGTTTGTCGCATCAAAAACAGGAAGCGATTGAATCGTCTCCTCGAAATCAATAACGCCGGTGACATTGCTGCCATCCGACAAAATGTTTCCGAGATGCAGGTCGCCGTGGGTGTAAGAGACACCACTGCCGTATACATCGTGCCAACCGTTGAGCATCTGCGTTATCTCGCTCAAGAGCACTGGGGCAACATTGGCCTGCTCGCCACGGGAGCGGAACAGGGCCGCCATCGCTTTGGCGGTATAGGTTTGAAGATTTGGCGCTGTAAGCCTGCTTAATCTTTCAAGCAGTATCACCAGATTATCTAAGAATGTTTCGACAGCCTCCTTCCCTGGTCTGAGGTGCGGCAGTTCCGCGACGGCGAACTCCTTGCGCGTGGCATCCAGGCACAGGAGTTGTGGGCCGATGCCCATACCGTTGAGCAGCGCATAGGATTCAGTTTCGCGCGTGAAGATGTCTGTGTCGTCAAACGTCCACCAACTGTAATCGCTGACAATGCGCTTCGCGTAGGCGGGGGTGCCGTCAACCTCAACCCGAAATACCTCTTGCTGAAATGAAGGCACTGGCTGGATGTATCTCATATTCATAGCACTCAATATGGCAGACCGAGCGCCCTGGGACAAGCCGCGCGAGCCACACAACGCTAAGCAAAGCGGCGCTTGGAGGCGCAACACAGCGGAGCCGGAAGCCGACCGGTGTAGCGCCTGGTTCGGTCTCTGTGGTTAACTCTTACTCTTCTTTTTTTCATCACCTCACAGTGATCGTCTATTGAGCTGCCCCGTCACCCTATAAGAAGAGGAGTTGGACACTACTTATAGCCTACGATGTTTGGCGAACGTAAAAACTAGTTTATGGGACGTGAGACTTTAACCTAAGCCCGTGATCGCTGCACCGTGCGGGTGCGGAGGCTATGATGCCAGAGCAGACCTACAAGTAGCAACCCACTCACCCCACCGATGATCCATCCGCGGCTGGGCTTAACCAACTTTGGTTGGTCTAAACTCTCCAGCAAGCGGAGGGTCTTCTTCGCCTCTGGATCATCCAGATGCAGACTGCGCAAATGGGCTGCGATGCGTCGCGCTACGTCGGGCGATTGGGGGAATTCAGCATCGGTCCAAAACCTGCGCCCTGGCTCGAAATAGCCGACTTCCTGGAGAAAAGCAACCGGCAGCGAATAGGAGGAGGCAACTGTATCCTCATCCATCATCTTAAAGGAGCCATCAGGATTGAGCGTTTCCTTGAGGCAGAAATCTAACATCTTCTGGATAGCAACTCTGGCCTGGGCACGCTGGGTCTCTGACATATCAGGCCAGCCATAACGCAAGAGCCGCACCACGTCAAAATCATGATGGTTGGACATGTGACCTTCTTCCAGCCAGCCATAGGGAAACTCATGGTCTTGCATTGCCAGAGTCGTTTGAATGATTTGCGGCCAGTGCTTTAAGCGACCGTGCAGGTAAGCCGCGATGTGGAAGGTGGTGCTCAGGTTGGCCGTTTTACGAACGCCAGTAGGGGTTCGATACCAACCTCCAAAAAATCCCGTTTGAGGGTCTTGCCAGCGATTGTCCAGGTAATCTAAAAGAGTCTGCTTGAGCTGCGGATCAAACCGATAATCGGTCGGAATCTCCCCGGTAATAAAGCGCATCAGGTCGGTGCCGCCAATATTCATTTCATAACTCTTGTCTTCGCCGGAGCGCCGCACATCGGAGATCAGCACAGAATCCAGATAGGCGCGCAATTTGACTGGACTGTTAATGCGATCCAGGAAGTGCAGCGGGTATGGCGGCTTTTTACCCTCGGCAGCTAAGTCTTCGATGACTTCACAGTTGGCATCCACTTTGAGGAACCAGGCTTGGCTGCAATGATCGAAACTGCCATCAGTAGCAGACTGCGCCTCACACCCCGGTGGATCGTGCGGCTGGCGCAGCAGCGCGCGTAGCGCCTCCAGGCGTTGCTTAATACGGACAAAGTCAGCGGTGTAGTAGACCAGCCAGCGAGCTTCGAGAAATATCTGGCGGGCGCAGGGCCGTGTTCTACCAGCGCGGTTCTGTTGGGCGAGGGCCCGCTGCAAGCGCGTGAGTTCAGTCGAGTATTGGCGATGGAGTTGACGAAACCGGGGGTTGAAGCCCAGAAAGTCCGCGTTCGTATCGTAGCCAAAGACAGCCCGAGATTGACCGCGCGTCATATGTCCCAAGTCCTGGGCTGAGGCTAACCCGCCAGTGCGACTGATAACGTAAATCCATAAGAAAAATAGGCTAACGCCCCGCCGGGCAAGTCGAAACTGCATAAGTAAGAATTTAGCCCCTGATTATGACTTTTGATAAGATGCTCGTGAGCCTGCGCTTGTTCAACCACCGTATGAGTTTAGTTAGGTTTAGCTAAGGAGCTTAGTTAGGTTCAGCTAAACCATCTGCGCAATTTGTTCTGACCCATACAGTTCTCTTACTGCATTATTAAATGCAACGAGCTAGATGTTTTCTCATTGTATTAAATTGTGATGTTGCCCGCAATGCCGTGCGCAGCGACCGAACGCTAAGTTCAGCGGCGGCTTAGAGCGCAGCAAAACGGAGCGGAAAGCGTCGGTTGCAGCGCGTGGTTCGGCGGCTTCTGAGAAACCTGACTGTTCCCAGCTAATAACTCGCTGAAAACTGTAGCGCACCGTCATTCAGGAAACAGGCTTTGTTGAAAAGCGTAAGATCGAGTGGATTTGGTAAGCGCACGTCCTCAAGACCTGGACAACGCCCAGCCGCTGGAACGTAGGAACGATCAATCTGCGAGAGAAACACCATGATCAGGCCGCGTTCACTCGCAAACGACTTTAACGCGCGAACCTGAACCATGAGTTCAGGATTCTCCCGTTTCTGATCTAAGAGTTGCAGATAATCAATAACGACCATTGTTCCCTCTGGCATAGCCGCAAGCTGGGCCATGATGTAGTCGGCATTAATTTCATTAGAAGTATCCAATTTGAATACATGGCGAAAGTCTGCCGGGTCTGCCCCGATACTTTTGAATAAATTGAGGACATCCCTCGCACTGTATTCCAGCGTGAAGAACACTCCTGGTCGCCCGGACTTCATCGCTTCAATGGTGAGTCCAAGACTTAATTGCGTTTTACCCTGCCCCGGACGCGCTCCCAGGAGCATTAAGTCTCCGGGCGACAAACGCGCCAACAGTGAGCTGGCTTCCTGAGCTAAATTATTCATTTGTGGTTTATGGCCCTCCTATTTGACTTTCGCCTTTGGTATTATAGCTTGACGCACACAACCAAGCCGCGCAAGCCGCCGAACACCAGGTTCAGCGGCGGCTGTAGGCGTAGCGCAGCCGGAACCCGTCCCTTGCAGCGTTTGGTTAGCTTGCGGTTATTAGTATTAGTGTCCAACCTCGGATCAATCTTGGTAGTTGTCGATGTGTTCTTCCGCAATTCTCTGGAGTAATATTGTGCTGAGGTAGCCTGTAACAAACCCTGGAACGGCAAAAAGGCAAGCTATCGTTTCGCTAGGGCCACCCACTGGATACCGGGGGAACAAGTAGCTGGCCGTGATACCTGAAATAAACCAACCGGCATAGGCACAAAAGGTGCCGAAGGCAAAACTGGCAAATTTACCGACGCGCGTGTCTAAGTTCTTGTAAGCAGCCCAGAACCCAAATGCAGGGCCAAAGACGAATAAACAACAAGCAAAGAGTAATTGAGTGTAGGTTAGCGAATTATCCATCATTGGCTTCTCCTTATTATCAATCTATCTGCTCATTATATTATGCCATGCAGCAAAGCAGCGCGCAGCCGCCCAACGCCCAGCTCAGCCGCGCCGCAGGCGGAGCAAAGCGGAGCCGGAGGCGTCGGTTGCAGCGCCTGGTTGTGTGGCGGTTTATGTTGCATTCGTTCTACTTCTCGTGCAACTGCGTGCCCATACCCAACCTGTAAGTCCTAATGAAGCACTTATCTCATAAGCTTTGATCTCTTGCTGATGCAGGTTTTGCAGCATTATTTCTTTGGTGTCACAGCTTAACAGAGGCCAACCATGCTTTCTGAGGCGTTCAAACATCTCGCTGTATTGGTCATAAATAGCCTCTAATGACACTTCTTCTACCCCAAAGAGGATGTTATTGAAGTTATCACACTCGAAGTGATAAGCCACCACGCCGCTAAAGAGCACATCAACGTATTCTTGAGGATCATCATACGGATAAGTGCTGGTATGCAGCCGAATCTCCTTTAGCCGGGCATTGACTGAGTAGGACAATAATAAATTATCATGCACCGACAAGTTCATAAACATTATAGGGGATTATAAAGCCATAGGGGATTATAAAGCCGCGCGCCGCCACACAACGCCCAGCTCAGCCGCGCCGACCCGCGTGGAGAGTATCGCCCACCCGAACGTGTGGGCAGGTTGCGTCGGTTGGAGCGCCTGGTTGTGTGGCGGTTGGGAAACTTTTGCTCCCTGTGGTTTGCTTGCTATCCTTGGGATGCGGGTTTATCAGTGGCCGGTGGTGCCAACTTCTGCAATTGCTGTTGTTGCGCGAATAACCAAGCCCCCAACGCACGGACAGCTTCCTGGCGTACCTCGGCATTAGGATCGGCTAAACTCGCTTTGAGCGGCGCGAAAAACTCGTCTTCACCGGAACGGCCCATCGCGGACAGCACCTCTTCCCTGATCATTTTGTCAGGGTCTTGGAGCAGAGCCAAGAGTTGGCTTGCGCTTCCACCAATCTTCTTCTGGGCAACGGTAATCAGCCATCCCATAGCTCTGGCCGCAGACCACCGCACATCGCGGTCTTCATCTTTGAGCAATGGTGTTACCAACTCAACTCCCATGCTGCTGGGAATGACATGGACATAGCGGGCATAAATCGCCGAGATCGCTTCGATCTTCGTTTGGCTATCTTTCAGATTACTGTAGAAGTCACGAATCAACTGCCGCTTCTTCGTGTCGTCCTTCAAGTTCGACACTTGCTTTTCAAAATTAATCACCGTTTGGCGTGCCTCCAAACGGCGTGCCTCCACGTTCGACACCGGCGACTGGGGTGAAGTTGGTGGTTGGCCCTGCACCACACTTCCATTCAATCCCAGTAAAGTAGCGACTACGATGGATGGTAGCCAAACCAAGTTGTTAATTTTCATGACGACCCCCACAGCATTGTTACAGCATTTTTCTGTTAGACAAGTCACTGAGTCCAAAGTGTCATCACGTTCAGAGCGCAAACACGCTGCGCGCAGCCACACAACGCTAAATTCAGCCGCCCTGAAAGTGGAGCGCAGCGGAACTGGAAGGGTCGGTTGAAGCGCCTGGTTGAGCCGCTGTTGATTTACTATTGCGGTGTCCTTAATTTAGCGGAGTCCGTTATTATCCGAATCCGAGACAATTAAGCGAATTCTTAGAACTTAGCCTGCACCCAATTTCTCAACCTGATTTCCCAGGGCATAATAGAGAATGCCATCGGGAGCATAAGTTAGTGCGGTTACAGGCGATGCGACATCAAAGCTCTTGCTCTCACTAGTGCCAGTCGCAAAGCTGTTGATTTGCAGCTTTGGGTTACCCGGTGCGATGTAGGCAACACTATCGTTTGCTCCTAGAGCAATTTTCTCAACGCTAAAAGGGAATTCGATCATATGGCGCACTTCTCCTTGTGCGCCGTAGAATTTTACATAGGTTTTAGCACCGACATCTGCGGCCACGACAGGACTTCCCTGACTCCATGCGACTGCCCTCACCTCGTCCGCGTTAAATGCCTTATCAAGGGTCGTAGTGGCATGAGTGGTATTATTGACCACCATAACTGATGGTAACATGACTTGAGCCATATTTTGTCCGTCGGGACTCATCGCCGCCATCCCCTTCTTTTCATATTTCTTTAAGTTTGGCGAAATTACCATGTCTTTTGTTATCTGCCCCGTTTTAACGCTGCTCAGAAGGGTGTGACGCGTATCACCGATTGATCCTGCAATAGATAAAAAATTATTATCGGGGCCTAAACGGACAGATTTTACTTCTTCAAGTTCCACGTTTATGGATTGAATGCGCTTCGTCGTCGGTAGATCCCATACGTTGACATGGAATTTACCGCCATCCAGCTTTACCGCTGTAACTAACAGTTGGTTGTTGAGTGACACCCATTGGGTAACTACAGCCCCTTCTTCCTCAAGTAGCGGCGCTGACTGGGCGCACTGCCCCCAACACAGTAGCACTGCCATGTAAAACATTATTGCGCTCCAAGGCGCAGCCGCAAGACCTTTAATCCGGTTTTGAACCTTTATCATTCTCACCTCAACTGAAAATTAGATATTATTTTGAAAACATTATGACACGCAACCAACTCTCGCGCAGCGACCGAACTAGTTATTATACGGCATTTTTACACATAATATGGCTCACGGTCTGCAAAACGGCATGACGGAAGTCTGGGGCCATCCATAAGCCCAGGGTCTAACGACGCGCAGCGGGCGTGGCCGGAGGGGTGACCACTACGACTACACCGTCATCCAGGGCAGCGGGGGCATTCGGAGCAGGAGCCGCAGGGGGCGCGGCAGGAGCCGCAGGGGGCGCAGCGGCACCCGGAGGGGCAGCAACGGCGGCACCAGCAGCACCAGCGGCACCAGCGGCACCCGCAGGACGAGCGGCATTGGGTGGCGTCTGGAACTTGACTAAAGACGTGGCCGCCATCATGCCAGTCATGGCGATGCCGCCGGTAAACCAGGCGGCATCGCCGATGATACCATTAACCACCAGCCACGCTTTGAGCTTAGGCACCTTGCTAAAGCTAATCTTTTGATCGAGCGTCTGGGTAGCGATGTCGCGCTGCACTTTGGCATCTTCAACCGCCGCCAGGTAGTCCTCAAGGTAATTCCCTATGGTGGCGGAGTTGACCTGATTACCCGCTGGTTCTATTGCCATAAACACCTTGTTGGCTGCCACGCGCACCGGCTCGCGCGCCTTTTCCTGGTCGGCCACCATTTGCAGAATCGCGTCCTGTACCGCCTTGTCGGTGAAGCCAGCGCGCGTCAGCGACATGCGCAGCATCTGCTGCATCATCTGCTGCATAGCGACCTCACGCTCGGCGGGCGTCATGCGGGCAAAGCGCGCCGCTTCGGCCTGCATCTGTTTCATCACTTCCGCATTCATGTCGCCCGGATTGGCCTTCTTGTTCGGCTCATTCGGGTCGGGCTGCGCGTAGCCCGTAGCGGCCATCCCGACAGTGAAGACTGCGACCAGGGCACGGATTGACACACGATGTTTCATAGCAACTCCTTATGCTGCCTATTGTAACACACCCATTGGATTGACGATTGTGGATTGACGATTGACGATTGTGGGTAATGGCGTGTATTAATGACCGGAGAGACGCAGAGGAATTGAGGATAGAAGATGGAGGATAGAGGAGCGCCACAGCAGGCCGCTTATTATCCTCGATTGTCAATCCTCGATTCTCAATTCCTCTATTCCTCGAAGCCTCTGTGTCCTCTGCGCCTCTGCGGTTGATTTCTTGTTCATGGGTAAAAGTTTGTCCTCTGTAATCGTCAATCCACAATCGTCAATCGTCAATGAACCAGATGGGCGTCTTTTCTGGCAGCGAGGGCGCTATGCAACAGATACTGCGCCTGATTTGACCACGACGTATCGGGGTATTGCTGTAACAGCATTTGCAAGAGGTCAGCGGCGATTTGAGGTTCCTGGACGCGATGCAGATAGAGCCGGGCGCTCGACACCAGACTGGCTTCGGCGTGGGAACTATTCGAGGCGACGCCAGATGCTTCGCCATAAGTTACGGCGTTCCGCCACTTGTGATCTGCCACCCCTTGGCCAGCGACCATTTGATGGCCCAGCGCGGCTTGCTCTGCGGGTGGCAACACCAGGTCGGGGTGTTGCCGCTTGGCCTCCAGATAGGCGCGGGCGGCGCGGCCATAATCGCTGTTGGCAAAATAGAGGCTAATCGCATTCAGATAGCTGTCGCGGGCTTTGACTTCATCATCCAGGCGCTCATAGGCGTAGGCGCGCAGGGTATCAAGCCGGGGGTTGTGGGCGTCGCGCAGCAACAGTTTTGCGGCATAGAGGGCGGCGCGGCGGGCATCGTCGGAGCTAAAGGCAACCCGCGCCTCGGCTTGCGCCGCTTCTTTCGACTGCGGTTTAAAAATAGCGACCAACAGCATTCCGGCGAAAAAGCCGCCGATGTGCGCCCAGTGCGCCACCCCGCTGGGATGCCCGGCCAACACGCTCCACACCCCCGGCGCGAAGTTAAACACTAAGAGCCACACGCCAATGGCCCAGCCCGCAGCAACCGTGTAAATATGCCAGAACAAGCCCGGCCCGAACCACAAGCAACCCGCGATGGCCAGGCCAAACATTACACGCGCCCCGGCGGGGCCAAAGAGAAAGTAGCCAATAGCCGCCCACAGCGCCCCCGCGAGCGCCAGCAGAGGCCAACTCATGGGCGGCACGCAGAAGACCTTGACGGGCGTGCGCCTGAAACGCCACATGAACGCGCCCAGCAACCCGGCAATCGCTCCCGACGCGCCCAGGGCAGGCAGCCCCAACGCGGCGGGCATCAAGTAGGCCGTCGTCGCGTGATAGGCTAGGGTGCCGCAGAGGCCAGAGAGGAGATAGACCAGCAGATATTTGCCAGACCCGAATTTTTCTTCGAGGGCGCGACCAAAGACCCACAGAAAAATCATGTTGCCCGCTAAATGGAGCAAGCTGCCATGCAAGAACATCGAGCCAAACAAGCCGATCAGCTTCTGGCTCAGGGATGGCTCCGCCGGGCGATAGGCAAAGTGGTTCAGGGCGGAATAATGCGGCTCTAAGACGTAGTCGGAAGCCGCGTGCTGCATCTGCCACGCCTGCGTAAACTCCTGGCTGTTGTGGGCGTGCTCCATCGCCACCGCTGCTCCCTGCGCCTCGCCATAAGACGGATGCAGCGCGAGGAGATGCTGCCCGGCAATCCGGTCTTGCGGCAAATACAGGTTGGCCACCACGACGGTGAGACAAAAGACGAGGACGTTGATCGCAATCAGGGATTGGGTAACATAAGGCCGCCGCGCCACCACCTGATCCACGCCTACTGGCACAAAGAGGACAGCCGCAAACAGCGTCAGGATAAAGGCGAGCGTATCCCAGCGGCTCTGGGCGTCCGCTTGCTGCGCTATATAGTTGACACCCGCAGTCTGGTTGGCCACGGCGGTCAGATACCACACGCCGCCACTCGGTTGCCAGACCATCCACAGGCTGCGCGCATCGCGCCACTTGAGCGTGCGGTGGCCGGGCAGGTGATATTCCACCACCAGTCCGCCTGCATAAGTGCTATTAAGTTCTGGCTGGTTAAAGGGCTGCTCTTGCAGGCTGTGCAGACGCACCTCACGCGTTGCGGCGAAGTTGCCGTTATAAATAAAGCGGCGGCGATACTCCTGCCACGTTAAGCGCAATGGCTTGCCCGAAGTGGCCGCGCGGCCCCAGTCGTAGGTATGAGCATTCTGCCCCAACGCCGCCACCTGGCGCGGCCACCAGACGCGTTCTTCAACCCCGAAGCCATACGGCGAAAAGCGCACGCCCCGCCCCGGATGCACATAACTGGCTAATGCCTTGACATCATTGTTTTTCAGGGCCAGCACCACCGCCCGCGCCCGTTGCGCCACATACCGCTTCGCCAGTGCTAACGGCGCTGCCGAATGCGAACTGGGGAGTAGCGGCTGGGCACTGGCCTGACCTCCGCTCAGGATAGTCACCAGAACAGCCACCAAAAGCCGGGCTACTGCCGCCGGGCGCGTGCGCCAGCCAGCTTGAGACGAGGTTAAGCACCCCCCGACCGAGGGCCACGAAAAAAGCATCATTTTAGAGCGTAACGGCATAAAATTCTATCTATTTAGGCAGACCCGCTGCTAAAGCAGCGGGCTGAATGAACAAGCCCCCTGAACGGGGCTAAGGGGTGTCTCCAGCCCGGTTCACCGGGCTTCTCGTCTCAGCCCGCTCGTTCACGGGCGGGTCACGCGTCAGTCCTACTGTTACAAGAGTCCTATTGCATAAACCTTGCCATGATTTTATTACCTCTCCGCTGTGGTTCAATCCCGACAATGAACTCAACCTGTTATTCAGGCAGCCCCAGTTCACCCACGAGAAAGGGAGCCACAGCAGCCCGCTACCTGCTCGCCATTAATGATAAAACTGATGGTAAAAATGTTGCCTCCAAATAGAGGGCAGTAGGTCTATGACTTCAAGGGACATCAGGAGCCTGACATGAACGGACAGCAGACCGACCCTACACCACTCTCTAACCCGCTGGCTACGCCTCCCGCTAATTCGCCCTGGCCGCCGGAAGTGGCGGCTTTAGGCACCCCGGAAAGGGTCTACCGGGCCAATCCCACCCTGGAATTGTTAGGCTGGTGCGCGGTCTTTGGACTTTTTGCCATAGCCGCGCTTTTTGGCATCGCTATTGTCAAACCGTTTGGCCATAATCCCCCACCGCCAGGGGTGGCTTTTGCGGGTTTTCTGCTGTGTGGATTGGGGTCACTGGCGATGCTGGCCGGGGTCATCCACCTGCGCGGCTACTGCTGGCTCGTTTTCCCTGCGGCCTTAGTGGAACTGCACGCCAGCCACAGTGTCATCGTGCCCTGGTCACAGATCATCCGGGTCGAGACCGTGCCAAACCCCGTTTCCCCGCGCTACCTGGTGGTGCGCCAGGTCGGGCGCCATCTTGAACTGAACTTCACCCTGCAAGAAGTGGAATCGCTGCGTGCTCTCATCGAGCAATATCTGCAAGCGCCTGGCCCGGCTGGTGCCCAGACAAGTGGGGTGTTAGGAAGTGGCGTGCCCGCGAACGGAGGGCTGGTGCCCCCGGTTGAGTCGTCGCCATCCACAGCGACGAATGCAACTACACAGAGCGGGAATGCGCCTGCGCCACAGGGGAAGTCAACGGGATTCTGGCCCGCCATGCACGATATGGAAAGTGCCCGCCAGGTCGCTCGTCAAGGCACCGTGGCCGCGGCACTGTGTGCGGGCATGACCACCTTGGCCGTGATGCTCAGCGCGGCGGGCGTGCATCTTCTCAATATCAACACGGATGCCCTGGTGGATGCTTTTATCTTCGGGGTTATTGCCTTAGGCATTGCACGGATGTCACGCTTGGCTGCCGTGGCAGGACTGGCACTGTATCTAATAGAACGCGCGGCCACCTGGAATTCAATGGGCTTTGCTCCCAGCCTGGTTTATTTGGTCATCTTCACCAATCTTTTCATCAATGGCGTGCGCGGCACCTTTGCCTTCCATCGCTTTAAAGACGCCCAGGGGCCCGGGCCTCTGCCTTATGATCCGGCTTTTATGACCCCGCAAATGGTGCCACCCATTCCCGACCCGCACGGCGCTGCGCCCGCCTCTGCCCCTGCCTATCAAACCCCGCCAGCCACCATGCCAGATCCGGCCTTGCAGCCGTCGGGCTACGCACCATCACCGGACGTTGCACCGCCAGCGGATGCGGCAACACCCGCAGCGTATTCGCCCTACGATCCGAACCTGCCGATTTACAATCCGAGTTTGCGCCAGTCGCAGCCGTGGTCAGCGCCCGTTCCGTCAAAATCACCACTGGTCTCGCCCCTGATTCTGGTTGTAGTCGCCGTGTATCTGGGCGCGATGCTATTCTATGCCGTCTTCAGTGGTTGGATGAGCCACCGCTATGGCCAACCAGCGGCCAACCAGTTCCAACAGGTGAATACAGCCCTCAACGCCGCAGCGGCTCATTAGCCCTTGGTATGTTGCACGCAACGGGGTTGAGTTATAACCTGCACTGGGGACTTACGGAATTATCGTATTACGTTCCGTTTTGAAGATGGCGATGCCTATGATGTCAATTTAGAGGATTATCACTGAGAGGTAGCTATGGCAGATAAAGATAGAATCAGACAGGTGTCACGGCTGGAACGCCGTCCGACGCATCCCGGTGAGATTTTACGGGAGGACGTATTGCCTGCGCTCAAGCTAACGCAAGGTGAGTTCGCCTTGCGCCTGGGGGTGTCGCGGCGCACCGTCAACGAGGTGCTTCAGGAAAAGCGTCCGGTTTCGCCCGACATGGCGCATCGTTTAGGCTGGTTACTGGGCAATGGGCCGGGACTGTGGCTGAACCTGCAAGTAAATCTTGATCTGTGGGATGCGCTGCATCTAGACCAAAAAGCTTATCAACATATTAAGCCGTTAAAAGTGAAAGCAGGCTAGGTCATTCAAAGCTGAGATACTAAATCAGAGGCAGCCCACTTTGCCTTTTACTTCGTTCAACCTCATTCACAAGCAAGCATGGCACAGTTACGCAGCGGTGTAATCATCATTGAAGACGACAAGGTGGCGCTGATTGAGCGGGTCAACGCGAGAGGCACCTACTATCTGTTTCCCGGTGGCGGAGTCGAAGCCGGGGAAACTTCAGAAGCCGCTGCCAAGCGCGAAAGCTGGGAAGAATTAGGGGTGGAGATCGAGCTTATGGGATTGGTGGCTGTTGTCAGGTTCGGTTGCAGTGAGCAGCATTATCACCTGGCCCGGATCGTGGGCGGCATATTCGGCAGCGGCACTGGCGAAGAATTCACCTCGACGCCGGATTCTCCCGCAGGCACTTACCGACCCGTCTGGCTGGAGCGAAGCCGTTTACAACAATACAATGTCCGGCCCGTAGCCCTGGCGGAGTTAGTCGTGGCGGGTTCGCTCCAGGCGGGTTCAGCCCTCCTCCGCATTGACGAGCAAGCTCCACACTCTTGAGTTCCTCACTGCTTGTGTTCCATCACCGCTTGAGTTATAGCGCCGCACAGTATAATATTGCTATGCTCCCACGTTACCCTGTGCGCTCCGCCCGTAGTGCAGCGATGAAGTTATGGCTGGTCGTCTGTATACTGTTGCCAGTCGCACTTCCTCCAGTCCATGCCGCCCCGCTCTCGAATCAGCAATTGTTGGAGGAAGTGCAACGGCGGGCGTGGCGCTTTTTCTGGGAGAAGGCGGACACCCGCACCGGGCTGATGAATGACCGCGCCCGCAATAGCGGGGTGGATAACTACTCGGTTGCTTCCGTTGCCGCGACGGGCTATGGCCTGGCCGCGATTCCCGTTGCAGTGGAGCATGGCTGGCTGGCCCGCGACGAGGGCTTATCCCGTGCCCGGCGCACCGTCCACTTCCTGCACACCATGCCGCACCAGCATGGATGGTTCTATCACTTTGTCGAAAAGTCCACCGGCGGGCGGGTCTGGAAGAGCGAGGTCTCATCCATTGATACGGGCTTGCTGCTCTGTGGTGCCCTCGTCTGCGGCCAATACTTTAAGGCGGATGCGCCGGATGTCGCACGCGACGTGGATCAACTCTATGCCAGGTTAGACTGGCAATGGATGCTGACGAATGGTGGCGCTTTGCCCCACAAGCAAGTGTTAGCGCACGGGTGGACACCGGAGCATGGTTTTATTGTCTATAACTACGATCACTATTGCGAAGCGATTCTCCTGGTGCTGCTGGGACTGGGCGCACCACATAAACCCTTGCCGCCCGCAACCTGGGACGCCCTGCAACGGGAGGTGACCAAGCGATATGAGGTGGAGTCCTTGCACGCCGGGCCGATTTTCATTCACGAGATGCCGCTCGGTTTTTTCGACTTGCATGGATTACGTGATCGCCTGGGCTGGGATTACGAAGTAGCTTCGCGGAATGCTATCACCATCCAGCGCCGTTTCTGCCAGGAACACATACAAGAGCGCAAGACTTACGCGGCGGGATTCTGGGGTCTTAACGCGGGGGACGGGCCAGATGGCTATCGCGCTTATGGTGCGCCTGACGGCCCCGAAGACGGCACCGTTTCGCCCTCCGGTGTCCTCGCCGCGATGACGTTAGCGCCACAAGAATCAGCCACTACTGCACGCGCCATGTTCGACCAGTTTGGTTCGCAAATCTGGGGCGACTATGGCTTTGCCGACGCCTTCAACCTTGACCGCAACTGGTTCGATGCGGATGTGATTGGTATTGATCTGGGCATGGCACTGTTGGCTATTGAGAACGGGCGCAGCGGTTTAATCTGGAAGTTGATGCAGTCGCATCCCGCCACATTAAGGGCGTTAAAAGCCGCTGGCTTTCATGCGACAGAGGAAACCCTGCCACGATCTTTGCGCGTGTTGCCACAAAATGAATTTAACCACCGATGAACACAGATGGACACGGATAGAAACGAGGATCGAGGATGGAGGATCAAGTATCCAGCATCCTATCTTCTTTATCTGTGTCCATCTGTGTTCATCGGTGGTTCCCATTAAAGGAATGAATAATGACACAAACGAAACTCACATTCTTAGGTGCGGCGGCGGTGCTGCCGGGGGCGGGGGAAGATACGGCCTGCTTTCTCGTTAATGGCAGCTTGCTCGTAGACTGCGGCTGGTGCGCCGCGCTGCACATGCAGCAATACGGTTACAGCGCGTTGGAGGTCAAGACCCTCTTTCTCACGCACTGTCACCACGACCACTACCTCGGCTTACCCGCCCTGCTCTTTTTTCGAGGAATGCGCAGTGGCAATAATCCTAACGGGCCGACACCACTGCATATTGTGGGGCCACCCGATGATTTACCGGTTGTGGTGGAGGGCGTACGCCAGTTTCTCCAGGCCGAGCGTTTCCCGGAAGTGTGGCCGCGCCTCGAACTGCATCCCCTCGAACCGGGCACGACTTATGAAGATGATGAGTTTCGCATCACCACCATCCGCGCCCTGCATCCCGTGACGGCGGTCTGTGGGCGGCTCCTGGATAAACAGAGTGGTGCCGTCATTGCCTTTAGCGGCGACACCGCACCCACTGATGATTTAATTACCCTCGCCCGCGACGCTGATCTGCTCATCCACGAAGCGAGCCTACCGCCCGATGCTCCCGATGGCCCGTCATCCTATGGCCATGCGCGCTCCATTGATGCCGCCCGCATCGCCGGGGCCGCAGGCGTCAAGCAACTGCGCCTCGTGCATCTGGGCCACCATCGCGCCGCCTCGCTTGAAGCTGCCCGCGCCATCTTCCCGGCGACCGAACTGGCTTATGAAGGAGAGACTCTAACTTTTGAGGGCAGTTCAATTACCAGGGGCTAAGGCACGTTAAGGAGAACTATGGAAATCTCGAATTCATGCTAACTCACGGCGTATTCTGACGATACCAGGCGAGATAACAGTAAAAGCATTAGGCATCTCGCCTCCATGTTCATTTAAGGTATTCGACACGATCTGTGCCTTGGTCGCAATGGACAAACCGTGCAGCCTCACCAGAATGACACCAAGATAGACCAAGTTCTGACGGTATACCAACTCGCCAAAATCCTTATCTTGAGTGACTAACAGAGCAATATGCTCGTTAGCCCGGTGCAGCACAATATCATCCGTGATTCCCGGCTCCATTTCGGCCACCGAGAGAACGTGATGACCGTCAGCGCGCAGTTGCTCAACGATTTGTTGATCTATGTTTTCGTCACACAATAAGTTCATGCGGCTCGCTCAACCACGGGATAAACCACATCCGCCCGTAAAGCTTGGGCGGCAAATTCAATGGCGGCATAAATGGCGGGTTTCGTGAGGCGAGGATGGCTTTCCAGGAGTTGCTCCGGGGTCTCCCCGGCAGCCAGGCGTTCCAGAATAGATTCCACTGTCAGGCGGGTTCCGGCGATAACGGGCTTACCCATCATAACCTTTGGATTCGATTCAATCAATTCATTTTTCATCGCTTTAACCTCACTTATCATTATAACGCTTCAAGCCAGCATAACGCCTCCCTTCAAGCCAGCACGCTGCAGCCCTACACGTTTCAGTCGAATTTTGTAAGCTTGAAAAGAGGCTATTTGTCTCTTAGTTTGAGGGGAGAATATTGATGAAGCGCATCTTGCTAACGAGTCATATCTTTATGCTGATATTGTGCGCCGGGATTATTCCAGGCCGCACTGATGAACCGCAGGCGGCCCGCTCGGTGCATTTGTTTTACAAAGCGCCCGAAGCCACCGTGTTTTATAATGAGGTCACAGTTTTAGAAGCGCAGAATAGCTCTTATTTTCAGGTCTGTGGTTTTAGTCATGGCTACTTTGGGATTCAGCAGTTGCAGTCGCCGGAGGATAAAGTCGTGCTGTTTTCGGTGTGGGACCCCGGCACGCAAAACGACCCCAACGGTGTGGCGGCTGAGCATCGCGTCAATGTGCTTTATCAGGACTCGCAAGTCGAAGTCAAACGCTTTGGCGGCGAAGGCACCGGGGCACAATGCTTTCTGCATTATACCTGGAAGATTGGCGAAACCTATAAGTTCGCGCTGCGCGCCGAGGTCAAAGGCGCACGCACCGCTTACGCCGCATATTTCTACCGCAACGACCTGAAAAAGTGGCAGCACTTAGCGACCTTTGACACCCTGGCCCACGGGGACGCGCTCAAGGGCTACTACTCGTTTATCGAGGACTTTCGCCGCGATGGACAAAGCGCCAAAGAACGCCGCCGCGCCGTCTATGGCAACGGCTGGGTGCAGACCAAAGACGGCACCTGGATTGCCTTAACCCAGGCCACCTTTACCGCCGACCAGACCCCGCTCAACAACATCAACGCGGGAGTGCAAGGCAACGGCTTTCTCCTCGCCACGGGGGGCAGCACCAAAAACATCAACCCCCTCTATACGGTGTTGAAACGTGATCCGGTGGAGTTGCCGGTGTGGGAGAAGTAGGGGGAGGCCCTCACCCCCGGCCCCTCTCCCAATACTGGTAGAGGGGAGCACTGAGGAAAACTTGCTCGTAAAGGATAAGTATCTTGCTATGGGAAACCTTTACGTGTGACCTCCCCTCTCCCAGTATTGGGAGAGATTCTATGGTTAGCGTCAAGGGGGCGAGGACTGATTTTGCTGATAAACCCGCGCCGGATCGTAAGTGGTGCCATGTTTATGCAGTGACCAGGCCAACCGCGCCAACTTGCGGGCTACCGCACACAGTGCTGCTGTCGTGGCTAAACCTTTGGCCCGCTCCCGCTCATAGTGGGCCTTAAAGGGGCTGCCTTTACTGCGCAGATTCGCCTGCGCCGCCAGATACAACAGCCGTCTCAATTCTCCATCGCCCTGCTTGGTCAAACCGCTCTGGCTGTGCTTTTTGCCGGATTGCCGCACCCCGACATCTAAACCGCAATAAGCTACGAATTGATCGGAATGCGTAAAGCTGTGGCTAGCCAAACGCGAAGCTAACGTCGCAGCGGTGACTTTGCCAATGCCGGGCACTTTCTCCAACTCGGCAGCGATGGCAAACTCCTGATGCCCCGCCGTAAGCTGCGCGATCTGCTGGTCTATGGCCTCTTTTTGAGCCTGCAAAGCCGCCCGAACCGGCGCTAAAGCGGGGGCCGCGTGCGGCAATTCGTTGGCCTGGAGCGCGAAGCTGGCTAAGGCCGCGCTGAGACTTTTACGAGCACAAAGCAGTTGGTCAAGCTGTTCCACTACCCGTGATTTTAACGGATAGGCGGGCAAGGGGCGGCACAAAGCAAACAAGCCGATGCCGTGACTATCCAGACTATCGGTTTTAGCGCGGCTCTGGATGCTGTGCAGAAAGTGCCGCGCCTGCTTGGGCTGCGCCAAGAGCACCCGGCGTCCCGCAGCCTGAGCGGTGGTCGCCGCTAAGAGGCTATAGCGCCCGGTGGGTTCTAAGGCCCAGGGTGCGCTGGGCGGAGTTTGGCGCAGTAACCGCGTCACACCCGTGGCGGTGTTGGGATAGGTGCGGCTCCATACCGGCTTTTGGGTCTGGGCATCCAGCAGAGTGCAGGCCAACGTCTCTTTGCTCACGTCAATGCCTAACATGATGTGCCTCCCAACGAGAAAATGGGCCTCCCACCCCCTTGCTGTCCATCGGCTGTCTGGTCTGCACGGCACACGCCCAGCAGCAGGATTCTTCATCGGTGGTGAGGCCAGAGTTCAAGTCGTCTCTCCCAGGCTGTCACATGCCAGCGCCAGAAACGGGCGGTGCAGCAGGGGGCCAGTGACTTTAAACTCAGGATACCTCACCACCTGTTCTTAACCATACAAGGGGCTATGGCTCCCCACACGCCTGCTGTCCCTCTCGACTATGACAACGATGAGCCGCAGTTACACGAACAAGCCGCGCCTGTGACCTCCTCCCTCTTAACAAGGGGGAGGCTGGGTGGGGGTCTGTGGTATCCTTAACTCTTCTCCCCTTGTTAGTGCGAAGCGCATTGGCTAAGATGAAAAGGGCAAAACTTAGCCCATAGTCAAATAAAAAATTTACAGTAAAGGTAGATAAAGACGTGCATAAAGGTTTTACGCTTTGGTTCACTGGCCTGTCTGGTGCCGGTAAGAGTACTCTCACAGATTTATTAGAAGCCGAGTTCAAGCGGCGTGGTTACAAAGTTGAAGTGTTGGATGGCGATGTCGTGCGCACCAATTTGAGCAAAGGTCTTGGCTTTAGCAAAGAAGACCGCGACATTAATATCCGCCGCATTGGTTTCGTGTGCGATTTGCTGAGTCGTAATGGTGTTATCGCTATTTCAGCCGCCATTTCACCTTATCAGGCCATCCGCGATGAAAATCGCCAGTTGGTCGAAAGCCACGGCGCGGCGTTTATCGAAGTTTTTTGCAAATGCTCCTTGGATGAATTAGTGCGCCGTGATGTCAAAGGCCTTTATAAGAAAGCGCTGTCCGGCGAGATCCAGAACTTCACCGGCGTCTCCGACCCTTACGAAGAGCCACAAAACCCGGAGATTCTGGTGCAAAGCGATACAGAGTCGGTTGAAGACTCGTTGCGCAAAATTCTTAGCTATCTGGAAGAGCATGACCTCATCGGTAAAGATGATACGGCTCAGGCTGGCTCCGCCGCTTAATAACCCGCATCTGAAATTATGGCAGTTGACTTACACGCCCACACGACAGCTTCCGACGGTTCGCTCTCGCCCCGCGAACTGGTGAATCTGGCGCGTGAAATCGGCCTGAGTGCAGTGGCGATTACCGATCACGACACGATAGCGGGCTGGGATGAGGCTGTGGAAGCAGGCGACGCGCTGGGCATAGAAATCGTCCCCGGCGTTGAGCTTTCCACCGCTTACGAAGGTGGCCGCTTCCACCTGCTTGGCTATTATATAGACCGCCACTCCACCTTAATAGAGACACTGAAGGAGATTCAGACGGCCCGCGCTAATCGGAATCATGTCATTTTCGATAATCTACGCGCTCTGGGTCTGCCCCTCGAAGAAAAAGAAGTCCGCGCCTTCGCCGGGCCAACGGGCCAACTGGGGCGACCCCACTTCGCTCAGGCCATGATCGCCCGTGGCTACGTCACTACAACCCAGGAGGCTTTTGACCGTTATCTCGCCGATGGCAAACCCGCCTACGCGCCTAAAGCTGTCTTAACTCCCCAGGAGGCCATTGCGTATATCCACGAGGCAGGGGGCGTGGCGAGCTGGGCACATCCTCTTCGCAGCAAGAATCTGACTTTCCCGGACTTAGAGGCTCGTTTACAGGACTGGATTGGCTGGGGCTTAGACGGGCTGGAAGTCGTTTATTCTCAATACACGCCCGACGAAGCAGAGTGGGCCACCAAGATGCAACAGCAATATGGACTTTTGGGCACAGGTGGCAGCGATTTTCACGGACGCAGCAAACCTACTGTCAAATTGGGTGTCACCAACACTGGCGGCCCAGTGGCCGACAGCGTATTGCATCAGGTGAAAGCCCGGTGTGATGCTATCCGCGCCAGCCAACATTCAAAGCCGTAATAACTTTGGTTGCCCTCGGACAAGGATCATCTAGACCATGCGAATCCTTTATGTGGATGATCATGAACGATTTCGTCAGGTCACTATAAAGCAGTTTCTGTCAACACATCAGGTGACAATCGCAGGAACCTTAGCACAAGCCAGACACTTATTAAGTCACCAACAGTTTGATTGTGTCTTGTTGGATTATGACCTACCAGACGGCAAAGGCATCGAATTGATAGATGACCTCCGCCGTTTGGGGCTGTTAAATCAGGTTACCGCTATATCATCCATCGAAGACAATAATGCAGCCTTGACGAAAGCCGGTGCTTTCGCGGCTCTTTCTAAATTGCGTTTCGCTCATATCAGTGAAATTCTCAAGCAACTGGGATAACTCATGAAATCATCCATTGTCGTGGCCAAACCGGGTAAGAAGATTCGTCTGCGCGACATTGATCCTGATGACACTGGAGACTATGCTGCTAAGGAAGATTCTTTAGAGCCTCTGGGAAAGTTGCACCAGAAACTAGAAACACTACAACAGGCACTCTATGCGGAGCATAAGCACAGTCTTTTAATCGTGCTGCAAGCGATGGATACAGGCGGCAAGGATGGCGCGACCAAAAGCCTGATGCTGGGTGTTAATCCTACAGGTGTCAATATCACCAGCTTTAAAGCGCCGACGGCGGCGGAACTTGATCATGACTTTCTCTGGCGCGTGCATCAGCATGTCCCCGGCAAGGGCGTTATCGGCATTTGGAATCGTTCTCACTATGAAGATGTGCTGATTGTACGCGTGCATAAGCTCATTGAGAAGAAAGCTTGGCAGCGCCGCTATGAGGACATAAATAACTTCGAGCAAATGCTGATGGACAATGGCGTCACCATCCTCAAATTCTTTCTGCATATCTCGAAGGACGAGCAGAAAAAACGGTTGCAGGCGCGTTTGGAGGATCCAGAGAAAATCTGGAAGTTCAATCTTGGCGACCTAGACGAGCGCAAACTATGGGACGATTATCAGGAAGCTTACGAAGATGCCATCAACAACTGTTCCACCAAACACGCGCCGTGGCGGATCGTGCCTGCGAATCATAAATGGTCACGCAACAGTGCCCTGGCCGCAGCCGTCGTTGAGACGCTTGAAGAGATGAAGCCGAAATACCCTAAACCAACTTTTGATCTCAAGAAAGTTGTGATTGATTAACGCTAGTTAGACCCTCTTAATCAATGGCGTAGGATATGTTTTCGGCCTCCTGGCAACGAGGACACTGGCTATATATGCTGCCCAGGTTGTTTAGGTTCTGAAACTTAGCGCGCGGCCCCATATAGCCGCAGATGTTGCAGGCGGCCCATCCAGAGGGAATAGAATCGGGATTGGTCACCTTTTCCTTTTTTTCTTCCACCTCTGCGGTAAAGTCGTAGCGATAGACACGCCGCAGGTTGGCGACCACGCGAGCCACTAACAATTTTGGATTAAATGGTTTGGGGATATAATCATCTGCGCCCAGTTTAAAGCCTTGCATCTGCGTCTCTTCGCTATCGGCAGCCGTCATCATAATGATGGGGATCGTGCTGGTTTCCCGCACTTTGGCGCAAAGCTGTTTGCCATCCAGGTTGGGCATCTGAATGTCGGTGAGAATGAGATGCGGGTCGGCTTCTTGAAACGCTTTCAATCCCACTACGCCATCCTGAGCATAGCGACACTCTAATCCTGCTCTATTTAAATTGGCAAGCACTAAGCGCGCAATGTTGGAATCGTCTTCAACCACGAGGATGCGAAATTTGCCGTCTGAAGGGACTGTGGGAAGAGCCATAATAATGCCTCCGGCTAAATAAACTGTTCTCTTATAAAGTAGACCGTCAGTTTACATTAACCTTGCCAGCAATGCATCCGCAAGAGATAGCACGCGCAGTTCTTAACATTTTTAGCCGGAAAGCCAGAACAGGGGAAGCCACGCAGAGAACTAAGGCAAAGGCTATCATGAGCGGTATTCGCGTCGTTTCGTGCTAAGGGCACGGTATATTTTTCTTTCTGCTTTCCCTATCCCCTGTTTCCTGATAAAAGCGTTTAATTAAGGTTGAATTTAACTTCCTCGCTCTTTTTGCAGTTAGGGCAAACGATATTGACATCCCCGCGCCAATTCTCTTTTTCAAATTTTTCACGTGGCCCCATATAGCCACAGCCCTCGCACTTAGCCCACACCGGCTTTTTAGACATACCATCGAGATTAATGCCACCCAGCAGCGTATCGTTATAGCGATAGACGCGCCGCAGGTGGGTGACAACATGGGCAATCAACTTCTTAGGCGTAAAGGGCTTAGTAATATAATCGTCGGCACCGACTTTTAGTCCTTGTAATTCGTCGGCCTCTGAATCCAGGGCGGTGACCATAATGACAGGAACAGTGCTTTTTTCCCGGATACGCTGCACCAATTCGCGGCCTGTCATCGCGGGCATCATGATATCAGTAATGACAAGATGGGGATCGGTTTCTTCAAAAGCGGTCAGTCCGGCGATGCCATCCGGGGCCGAATGGCATTCAAAACCAACGGTATCTAGGCTGGCCAGAATTAGGCGGGACACATCAGGCTCATCTTCAATAACCAAAATACGGAATTTACCATCGGAAGGAACGACTGGGAGTGCCATAAATAATGCCTCAAATCACCGTGCGTTCGTATCTGCTCCCTTGCTGGGAAGTTTGGCTAAAGTGTCACAACCAATCATAGAGCCATAGGGCAAATACAACGCCGCTGCGTAAGCCCTTGATCCACAGTTAAGCCGGACGCCGGGAGCGAATTAGCCTATAGAAAAGGAAATATCTTCTTTATGGTGGCAATTCGGGCAAATCATAACCATTGCCCCCTCAGGATTAAAACGCTCAAATCGCTCGCGTGGCCCCATATAATTGCAGATGTTGCACGAAGCCCAACCGGTGGGCACGAGGGTCGTGCCAAGTGCCTGGCGCTGGGCAGCTTGGCGGTCACGTTCGCGCATTCTTATTTGTGTCTGCAATTCAGGGTCATAGCGATAAACGCGCCGCAAAAAGGCAAGGACCCGCGCTACCAACAGCTTGGGACTAACTGGCTTGAGCACAAAGTCATCTGCGCCGATTTTGAAGGCTTCCAACTGTTCCGCTTCGGAAGTGGCCGCTGTCAGGGTAATCACCGGGATCAGACTGGTCTCGCGGATTTTGGCACAAACGTCATGCCCCGAAAGTCCTGGTATAGCCAGGTCTAATAGCACTAAATGCGGGTGCGACATCGCAAAAGAGGAAATACCCGCATCGCCATCCGGGGCATGGCGACATTCAAAACCAGCCGTGGCGAGGCTCGTCATGAGCAAACGTGCGAGGTCAGTATCATGCTCAATAATCAGAATACGGAATGTCTCTTGGGCAGAATCTCTGGTGGATCCAGCAGGACCAAGCATGTCGCTGTTCTCATCCAATCTTGTGCCAGGGCTGCAAACGGTTCAATACAGCACAAAGAGACACGGGGAGTTTCGATAGTTGTTTAACAACTAATGATTTCGACTTCTCTTGCACCTTAAAGTTTCTATAAGTTAAGTATAGAGCGAATCTTGATGCAATAGCATCATTTGAGCAATGTTAATACCGCAACCAATAGGCCCCACACCGCAACATTCCACATAAGGGGTTTATCGCGCAGCATTTGTTCCGGTTCGCCCCCCACACTGGAAGAGTGCGCCAGGAGCAAATAGCGAAAGATGCCATACACGACGCAGGGAATGGTTATCATCAGCAACGGTGTATCGTGCAGGCGAGAACTTAACGCGGTAGAGCGTGGCGCATTGAAGGTATAAAGCGAGTAAGCAGTAATCGTCAACCCGGCGGTCACCGCAATAAAGGTATCGAGCATCGGCACGGTGTAGTGGGGCAGCACCTTCCGCGTCGTAGCTGATTGCTGGCCCATTTCTAATAGCTCCGCCCGCCGCTTACAGAGAGCGATAAAGAGGGCGAGGGTAAAGGTGCAGAAGATAATCCACGGCGAAATCGCCACTGGCAGCGCCACGCAACCCGCCACGACCCGCAGCACAAAACCTGCCGCTATACATAAAACATCTATGATGACTTCGTGTTTGAGCACCAGAGAGTAAGTGATGGTGAGAGCAAAATAAAGAATAGCTGTAACGGGAAATCCCCAGGCCGCCGGTTCTAGGATATAAACCACGCTGGCCGCAATCACCGCCACTAACATCAGGAGCATCATCAGGAATAGGGCGACGCGCGGCGTCATACGTCCAGAAGCCAGGGGCCGATTGCGTTTGATAGGATGCACTCTATCACGCTCTACATCACACCAGTCATTGAGAAGATAAGCCGCACCCGACAGCGCGCAAAAGCAAATAAACGCCAGTAGCACGCGAATCGCGCCATACAGTAGGACGGTGTCGGGTTGACGCAACTGCCCGGCGAAGACAAAACCGGCGAAAATGAGCGCATTCTTAGCCCATTGCCGCGTGCGCACCGCCCGGATAATGTCCTTAAAATTGAGCCGCGCAGCCTCAGGAGAAAAGTCGGCCATGACAGTGCTCATAGCAATATCGGGCGTAACCGGATTAGCCGATCCTGGTTCTACAGATTCCATTGTTACCATAATTGATAAAGACCTAAAATATTCCGGTCTCTATCAATTCACCATATTAACCATTTGATGAATTTTTGACTTCTGCCAGGGCCGCACGCACGACCTCCGCCGCTACATTCTCAACGCGCTCTACATGGCCAATGCGCGTTGGCAGGATAAAATTGACACTGCCCGCCCGTGCTTTCTTATCAAGCGTCATAGCATTCCAGAGACGGTCAAAATCATAACCTGCGGGCGGTGTCGTGGGCAATCCAGCGCGTTTAAAGAGCTTCGTCTGCCTTTGGAGCAAATCAGTTAGCACCTCGGCGTTGTCTTGGTTTAATAAGATGGCAATTTGCGCCGCCACCGTCATACCAATGCTAATCGCTTCACCGTGTAATAAATGGCCATAGTCGGTAATGGCTTCAAAAGCATGGCCCACTGTGTGGCCATAATTCAAAGTAGCCCGTCGCCCAATCGCATCGCTCTCGCGCTCGTCTTCGCCCACCACTTCGGCTTTGATGGCGCAACTGCGGGTTATGATATGTTCCAGTACCTCCATATCCAATTGCTGAGCAGCCTCAATATGCCCTTCCAGCCAGCCAAAAAATTCGGCATCGGCAATAACGCCATATTTAATGACTTCCGCCAGGCCAGCCCGTAGCTCGCGCGGCGGCAAGGTACGTAGACATTCTAAATCAATCACAACTTGTGATGGCTGATGGAAAGCTCCAATCAGGTTTTTGGCACGCGGGTGATTGATGCCAGTTTTGCCGCCCACACTTGAATCTACCATCGCCAGCAGAGTTGTGGGCACCTGGATAAAGGGAATACCCCGCATCCAACTGGCCGATACAAAGCCTGCCCAGTCACCGACCACGCCACCGCCTACCGCAATAATAAGGGCGCGACGGGTGAGACCATGTTCCGCCAGGGCATCATAGGCCCGCCCCACCCATTCAAAACTCTTATACTGCTCCCCATCCGGGGCATTAAATTGCATGACTCGGTAACCGCTTGCACGCAACTGCTCGCTAAGGGTATCAGCATACAAGGGCGCAACTGTCGTATTGGAAAGCACTGCAATCTCGTCTGGCAACTTCGCATCAGTTAAATGGCCTAATGCGCCTGCTTCAACAACAATATCATAAGACCGCTCTTTCAACGGCACCGTAATAATGGACATAAAACCAGTTTTGAGTTATGAATGTTGAATTTTGAGTTAAACCAGAATTCAGACTCAAAATTAAAGAATGAAGAGTAGACCTATAAGCCGGATTCTGTCGCGCTCTCCAACGCTGATGGTCATTTCTCTACTGCGACGATTGCTCGCCGCATGGTCACATCCATTTCTAGATGCAACAGCAGCCAACCCGAAAGCTCGCCGGGCCGGGTCAACGCTTTCTGCTTGGCTTTGCACCGGACGGGGGTTACCTCAGCCGCCGCGTCACCGCGACGCTGGTGCGCTCTTACATTAAGCCCCTGGGGGCCGCACCGTTTCACCAGTTCGGTAGGTGGTAGATGGTAGGTAGTAGGTAGGATTTCCCCATCTACTACCTACCATCTACCACCTACCGTTGTATCGTTTCTGTGGCCCTATCCCGCTTAGACGGATTCCTCCGCCAAGGGTCGCCGTTAGCGACCGTCCTGCCCTGTGGTGTCCAGACTTTCCTCTCCGGTTTCTCCAACCAACCGGAGCGACCATCCAGTCTACTCTTCAGTCTCAGTATAATCCTTGAACCTCTCCCCTGCCCCTCCCCAGCCTACAGGAAGCCATATTGATGGCTTCCTGTAGGCAACCAACCGAAGCGGAGAGGGGAACAAAGGCTCACTCTATCGTTAAAATTCAAACTATAGAGTTATCCCTTGACACCCCCTTCCCGGTTCGGGAAGGGGGACGGGGGGTTAGGTCAAAACCTTCAAATTTCCTCCGCTAAGATGCTACCACTGAACGGCTTAGTTCGATATAGTACAAGCCGAGCAATTATGAATACTGAACAATCTCAATTAGCTTCGCGCACCGCGCAAAAGCTCCGAGCCGAGGGCCTCACACTCGAAGCGATTCCCTCTTTATTAGGTTTCGATGGTTTTATAGACACCATCTATCATGTTGTAGATACGCGCGAGTCGGCTACAGAATATACGCGGCTAAGAACACTGGATGCCTACGGCCAGCGTATCGTCGCCGCAGCGGGCAAAAGCACCAATGTGGAAATCGTGCAGCAAGATGTAAAGTTAGGCGGCAATGGGCCGATTATGGCCAATGCGATGTCGGCGCTGGGCTTGCCTATCACCTATGTTGGAATGACGGGTTATCCACATCTTAACGAAGTATTTCGAGAATTCTCCGAACGCGCCCGGCTCCTACCAATCTCCGATCCCGCCCTGACCGATGCGATTGAATTTGAGGACGGCAAGCTCATCGTGGGCAAGCACGCCACGGTAGCCGAAGTTTCTTACGATACGATCATGCAGCGTGTGGGCGAGGATACCTGGCATCAGGTGTGGCAAGAGGCGAAGTTTATTGGCATGGTCAACTGGACAATGCTGCCGTACCTTACCCATCTCTGGAAACGCCTGCAAGATGATTATCCTAATGCCAATGGCCCACGCAAGACGATGTTCTTTGACCTGGCCGACCCAGAAAAGCGTACCCGCGAGGATTTAGTGGAGGCACTGGAAACTGTTGCCGCCTTTCAACAGGGTAATGATGTGATTCTAGGGCTTAATGAAAAGGAAGCTCTGCAAGTCATTCGCGCCTTAAGCATAGACGTAGCAGGCCACGGGCGGAGTATGATTGCGGATGTGGCTGCGGCCATTCGTGCCCGTCTAGATATTCATGTCTGTGTGGTACATCCTACAGAATTTGCCGCTGCCGCTAATGCCGACAGTGCCGTTGTAGTGACTGGGCCTTTTACACCGCAGCCTAAGATCACCACGGGCGCAGGCGATCATTTCAATGCGGGTTTCTGTTGCGGCCAACTACTGGGCTGCACCCTCGAAGAATCGTTGCAAATGGGTGTCGCTACCAGTGGCTACTACGTGCGTAATGCCGCCAGCCCGACGCAGGCCGAATTAGCTGAGTTTTTGGAATCCTTAGCGACTGAAGCAGATGATAGTGATGAAGAGTAAATGACAGGACGCTAACTGCGTTCGCTAATTTCATGCGCTATTTTGACGCTATTTAACTTAATGGCGTAAGCTTGCGCTGCAAAGCATAGCGAACGCAGTTAGCGTCCCATCCACTAGGAAGTGAGGTCAATATGCTTCACCGAACATTAGGTAAAACAGGTTGGTCTGTCTCCACCATTGGCTTGGGCGCGTGGGGCATTGGTGGGCAGTGGGGCCATATCGAGCATTCAACGGCGATGGAGACGATTCAAGCTGCCTTTGGCGCAGGGATCAACTTCTTTGACACGGCTGATGCCTATGGTGAGCCGCCTGGCCTCAGTGAAGAGCGCATTGGCGAGGCATTGCATCAGGTGCGCGATAGAATCTTTATCGCCACCAAAGTCGGCAACTTCGCCCGTCGCTCTGGCCATGCATTAAGTTATGAGACGCCACTGCATGTGGAACTCTGCTGCGACGCCAGCCTGCACCGCTTGCGCACCGATTATATTGATCTTTACCAGTGCCACATCGCAGATTTAAAGCAACCCGATATTTTTCTGGAAGCCTTCCACACCCTCTTTGAGAAAGGCAAGATTCGCGCCTTTGGCATCTCGACCAATTCCGTGGAGGTTGCCCAAGCGTTCAACCGAGGTGGCAAATGCGCCGCCGTGCAACTCGACTATAGCTATCTCAACCGTTCGCCAGAAAAAGAGCTATTGCCCTACTGCCAGGCCAACAACATCGGCACCATTATTCGCGGCCCCTTAGCACAGGGCATCGCCGCCGGTAAATTTACCCACGATACAGTCTTCACCGATTCTGTGCGCAAAAGTTGGAACGAAGGCGCGGGGCATGAGAAGTTCCTGCAAAGATTAGAGATTGTGGAGCAGCTACGTTTCCTCGACCGTGCCGACCGCAACATGGCGCAAGCCGCTCTCCAATTCGTCATCTCGCACCCTGCCGTCACGACAGCGATTCCCGGTGCCAAATCTCCACAACAAGCCCTGGCTAATGCCGCTGCTGGAGCAACTCCCTTAGGTGACGAAGAAATGGAGCAGGTGCGCAGCATTGCCCAGTCCTCGTGAGCCAGACGATTCGGCATTAGGCATCATTCGTATAAGCTATGCAGCTTTATACGCCACTTTCCTGCCATGAGGAAGTCAGGATTATCGCTAATGTGATCCACACTGCCAAAAAGCCTGTCGTCAGCAATGCGTCGAACCTTTTCATCCGTCATGCCAGCGCGCAATGCCTGAATGAAGCCACCAATGCCAACGTCTTCCGTTCCCACGATGTGAAATGGACGGTCATGAAATTGGCGCTGACGGGCGGGGACAGGTTCGGTGATAGCTAATTGGTTGTGCATCGCCACTACATATTCCAAAGCCGCGCCAAGATGCTGCTCGCGCTCTTGCCAGGTCGCAGCGAATTGGACGCGAGATAACACGGGCACGAGAGCGGGGCCGCACGACAGTTGAGAGAAAGCTGTCCCAAACCATTTGGGATAGGGTATATATTGCTTTTCCAGAAGGAAACACAGACGCATGACCTCACGCACCAGACGCGACCCCATGATAGCTGACCCTAACTCATCTCCCACATACCCGGCACGCCCCATCAAGTGCTGTTCCTGTCCAATGCGCTGCCAACTCGCCAGTAGCAGGTAGAACCAAACATCGTGGGGATAATATGAGAACTGCTTGCGCGCTGCCTCTAATCCAATGGCATCGTAATAGATTGCGCCTGAAGTAATTTCACGGAGATAATGTTGTGGAAAACTTAACCAGTCAGCCGGTTCAATCGCTTGATCAATGTTAAAGTGCAAACCTTCCCAAATAACCCGACGAAATGTAAGCAGCGCCACCCGATGCTGAATGGGTGTATTTTGGGGATGAGTGTTAGCCGCGTCAGGCGCTACAAAGTCAGTCGAATAGCCCCTAAATTGCCGGGGCAGCTTGTGGCTCAGCGTTTCTCGGATAGCAACGTCGAACATCTCTTCGTCTTCTTCCCTTAAGAAAAGCCACAAGCGCGGCCCCCAGTCGTGGTCGGAAGACATTTCATCGTCAAATCCTAAAACTTCCGAGCCAGGGCCAAAAAGCGCCGCGCTGTAGGGGACATCAGGAAAATCCGCCGCTAGGATAAGCTTGATGACTTCGTGGTAGAACAATTCACTAAGCTGGAGACCAGGAATAAATTTAACCATAGATATTTGCAGCTATATCAGGCTACTGTTATTAGCTTTATCGCTTCCCCTGTAACTTCTGCTCAAGAACCATAAATGCAGAGCAACCTGGCGCATCCTTAGCTCTCTGGCGCAAGACCTTACTCATCTTTACAACGGCAATGTCACCACGCGCAGAACCTCATCCAGAGTGGTAACGCCTGCCACGGCTTTGCGCGCACCATCGGCTAACAGAGTTTTCATGCCCTCTGCGACGGCAATTTCGGTTAGCTCTTTCTCTCCAGCCTGGCGCAAGGTGGCTTCTGCCAGTTCAGGACTCCACGAGAGGACTTCATAGATCGCAGTGCGCCCGCGATACCCGGTATGGCGGCACTTTGGGCAGCCCTGACCGCGCCGGAACGTGGCATCTTGTGGGATTTCATAGCCGCCAGCAGCCACTAAAGGACGGAGGCGATCCAGTGAAGTGGGTGAGATTTCGGCTGCTTCCTGGCAATCGGGACATACTCGGCGCACTAAACGTTGCGCGGTGACGCCAGTTATCGCTTGATTCACTAAGAAGGGTTCCATGCCTATATCGAGGAGTCGAATAATAGCGCCAGCGGCACTAGAGGTATGGAGGACAGAAAGCACCAGATGCCCCGTTAAAGCAGCTTGATGGGCAAGTTGTGCAGTTTCCACGTCACGAATTTCCCCAATGGCAATGATGTCGGGGTCGCTACGCATGATGGCGCGGATACCAGCCGCAAAAGTCAATCCAACTTTTTGATTCACGAAAGTTTGCGTCACCTGCGGTAGCTGATACTCCACCGGGTCTTCGATAGACATCGCTTTCTTGTCTGGCCCGGCGATCTCCATCAGGCAGCTATAAAGAACTGTGGTTTTACCACTTCCCGTTGGCCCAGTGAACAAAATTAACCCATTGGGTTTATGCAGCCAACTTTGAATTTTGTGCCAATCTTCAGCGACTAAGTCGAGCAAATCATGACGGGGCACCCCGTTGGTGCGATCTAGGAAGCGTATCGTAATTGCTTCACCATACGCTGTGGGGATCAAGGCCACGATTAGCAAAAAATCTTTATTGTTATAGGAAATATGAATATTGCCATCTTGCGGCACCCGCTTCTCGGTTATATCCATGCTCGCCATGATCTTAAAACGGTCAAGCAGCGGCTGGTGGAGGCGTACCGGCATCGAACGGACTTCATGTAACACGCCATCAATGCGGTTGCGGAGCGTCACGCCCTGTCTTTTCGGTTCGATATGAATATCACTGGCTCCTGACTGTATGGCCAGCGCGATAATGGCATTAACCAGGCTAATGATTTTCTCGCCTTCACCGGATTCCGGTTTCGCCCAGGCACTGTGCTGTAGTTTCTCCGCGAAGAACTGAAGTTCGGCATCCACATCCTCAGCCGCCGCTAAGGTAATCCCCGCTGGCCGCCGTTCCATATGTGCTATCAAATCCGCTTTGCGAAAACGCCACTGGCGCCCGACCTTCAAGCCTTTAATATCATCCTGACGCAATAGGCGGTGCATCGTGGGCCGACTGGTGCCCAGAAAGCGCGCGGCTTCATCCAGCGTTAGCATCTGGTTCTCATCATCTTTGGGAAAAAGACGTTCTTTCTCTGCCATGCTCAGTTCTTTACCTGCTTCAAAATCTGCCCACAGTCTAACGTAATCACTGTCGAAAACGTGGGGATGTCGCCCCAATGCCGCCGACATGGTTGCCCCCTGCTCCACCGCGTGCCGCACCTGCGTTAAAATTTGCGCAAAATTTGGATTCTTTGTCGCTTCTTGCGCCTGAGTTGCCGTGATCAGTAGAGCGACCACTAACGATTCTTTACGCTCTATTAACTGCGCCAGGCTGCGCTTGAAGCTTTCTACTTCCTCACGCGCCACTGGTTGGCCATCTGTTGCAGCCAGGTCAGCCTTCACTGTTTTTGCATTCGCAGCATTAGCGTTAGGAGCAGAGCCTGCCCGTTGTGCCTGTTGAGAGACCGCTTTAGCCTGATTGTCTTTCTGCTTTCTCATATTGCCCTCCATTGCTATCGAATTATATTAAATTCTATTTTGATATATGTTAATCATTATGTCAATATATCAAAATTTACTTTTTGATATGATTTGATAGATACAATGCAAAATAAAATGGGCGCAGACCTAATTAGGTCTGCGCCCATCAGAGTAGCAGGAAAAACTCTTATTTGTCGCGTCGGTTGGCGGCGAGGATTTTCTTACGCAGGCGAATCGCCGCCGGGGTGACTTCGACTAACTCATCATCGTTGATGAATTCCAGCGACTGTTCCAGCGACAGCACACGCGGCGGCACCAGGCGCACGGAGATTTCCGAGGTTGAAGCGCGCATGTTGGTTAAATGCTTCTCCTTAGTGATATTGACGTTAAGATCGTTCTCCCGCGCATTTTCGCCCACAATCATGCCCTCGTAAACCGGCGTGGTAGGCTCAACAAAGATCACACCACGCTCCTGTAAGTTGGCAATGGCGAAAGTGGTGGCTACCCCGGTGCGGTCGGCGACCAGCGCACCATTAGGACGTTGCGGAATCGGGCCTTGCCAGGGGGCAAAATGCGAGAAAAGCGTGTTGATCAAACCCATGCCTCTGGTATCGGTGAGAAATTGGCTGCGGAAACCAATCAGACCACGCGAAGGCACCTCAAATTCCAGGCGCACCCGTCCGCTGCCATGATTGTTCATCTTCATCATGGTGCCCTTGCGCCGCCCCAAGCCTTCGGTCACGACACCGATATAGGCATCAGGACAATCAATAAAGACGTGCTCAATGGGTTCCAGCAACGCGCCATTTTCTTTGCGGGTGACGACTTCGGGCTTGGAGACTTGCAGTTCATAACCTTCACGGCGCATGGTTTCAATCAGAATGGCCAGTTGCAACTCGCCGCGCCCGGAGACGCGAAAAGCATCAGGGTCGTCAGTTGGCTCAACCCGAATCGAAACGTTGCCTAAAATTTCTTTAGCCAGACGGTCGCGCAAATGGCGGGCGGTGACAAATTTTCCTTCACGTCCAGCAAAGGGGCTGGTATTAGAGGTGAACGTCATCGAGATGGTCGGCTCATCCACGATAATAGGTGGTAACGCGACAGGATTCAACGCATCGGCAATGGTCTCTCCGATATTAATGCCTTCGATCCCCGCAAGGGCCACAATATCCCCGGCCTGGGCAGCCTCAATCGGTTCGCGTTTCAAACCTTCAAAGCCAAAAAGTTGCGTCACCTTGAAAGTATGAGAGGTGCCATCGAGTTTGCAGACAGCGACCTCTTCACCACTTCTAATCTCGCCCGCCACGATGCGGCCAATGGCTAAACGACCCACATAGTCGTTGTAGTCAATGTTCGTGACCAAGACTTGCAAGGGAGCCTCAACATCGGCGCGTGGCGGTGGCACATGATCCACAATGGCATCAAAGAGCGGTTGCAGGTCTTCTGAAGGATCATCCAGACTAGTCTTGGCTACGCCGTTGCGTCCAATAGCATAAATAACCGGGAAATCTAATTGATCTTCATTGGCATCCAAGTCAATAAAGAGACCATAAATCTCGTCCAGGACGGCAGCGGCGCGGGCATCCTGGCGATCAATTTTGTTAATGACCACGATGGGGGCAAGTTTGGCTTCCAGAGCTTTAGTTAAGACGAAACGCGTCTGCGGCAGCACGCCTTCAGCGGCATCCACAAGCAGCAAAACGCCATCGGCCATCTTGAGCACGCGCTCCACTTCGCCGCCAAAGTCGCTGTGACCAGGAGTATCAATAATATTGATTTTGATTTCCTCGCCATTGTGGTCGAGCCGTAAGGCCGCGTTCTTGGCCATAATGGTGATGCCGCGTTCACGCTCCAAGTCCATTGAGTCCATAACCCGCTCGCGCACTTCCTGATTGGCCCGAAAGGTGTGAGTTTGGCGCAGCATGGTATCCACAAGCGTGGTTTTGCCGTGGTCAACGTGCGCCACGATAGCCAGATTGCGAATATTATCGCGCGTCGGCAAATCGTGATGATGATTTGTATGGTGATGTTGTAAAGTTTGCGAATTCATAATACGCTGTACAGTTTACAAAATACGGGGTAGGTCTCACCGAAACACCTGTTCCAATAGCGCCATCATGGAATCGTTGGGCAGTGGTTTGGAATAATAGTAGCCCTGTGCCCAGTTGCAACCCAGAGACAAGAGTTTAGAGACCTGCGCTGAGGTTTCCACGCCTTCTGCTGTGACCAAAAGCCCCAGAGCCTGCCCCAGGGTGATGATGGCGCGCACAATTTCGGTGTCTTCCGTGCCCATCTCTAATTTGCTGATGAAAGAGCGGTCTATCTTCAAGTTGTCTACGGGGAAACGGCGCAGGTAACTCAGGGAAGAATAGCCCGTGCCAAAGTCATCTATGGCTAACTCGACACCTAAGCGTTTGAGGTCACGTAACATGCGAATGGTGGATTCAGCGTCTTCCATGACTACGCTTTCGGTGATCTCCAGTTTGAGGCAATGGGGATGTAGTCCGGTTTCTTGCAGCACCTCCGAGATTTCACGCACGAGGTTAGCCTGTTGCAACTGGCGAGCAGAGATATTGACGCTCATCTGCAACGGCATTGGGCTAAAACGGTTTTGCCACACCTTCGCCTGGCGACAGGCTTCGCGCAGCACCCAGTGGCCAATGGAGAGGATCATGCCGGTTTCTTCGGCAAGCGGGATGAAATCCAGAGGCGAGATCATGCCCTGGTGCGGATGCTCCCAGCGCACTAATGCCTCGAATCCGGCCAATTGTTGCGTATCCAGGCGAATTTTAGGCTGATAATGCACCCGTAGTTCATCGCGGCGGACAGCCTGCCATAAATCAGTTTCCAGGTTTAGGCGTTCCAAAGCACGGGCATTCATTTCGGGGTCATAGACTTCGTAACGCGAAGGCCCCTTGCGCTTGGCGCGATACATCGCCACGTCCGCATCCCGAATCAAGTCATCCGAATTAGTCCCGGTGGTATGGCTGGTAGCGATGCCGATGCTGGTCGTGACAAAGACCTGATGGCCTTGCAGGTTAAACGGGCTGTGCAGTTCTTCGGCAATGCGTTCAGCCACATAGATGGTGTCTTTTATATCACGGACATCTTCCATCAGAATAGTGAACTCATCGCCCCCTAAGCGGGCTACGGTATCGCCCGGACGCACGCAGCGACGCAAACGCCCCGACACCGCTTGCAAAAGTTGATCGCCGACTTCATGGCCCAGGCTGTCGTTGATAATTTTAAAGCGGTCTAAGTCGAGGAAAAGCACGGCGAGATAAAGTTTCTGGCGCTTGGAACGAGCCAGCGCGTGCTCCAGGCGATCCATAAATAAGACGCGGTTGGGTAAATCCGTCAGCGAATCGTGGAAGGCTTGGTACTTGAGTTGCTGCTCGATAGCGTGGCGCTTGGTAATGTCAATCAATGCGCCCACGATGGCTACCGTTTGACCATCACGCGTCACGGGAGCTTCATTGACTTCGACCCAAATTTTACGACCCTGCATCCCTTGCAGTTCCAATTCATAAACGGGTTGCGGTTGTCCGGTATCAATGGCGCGTTGAACCGTCAGCAGCCCCTCCTGGTTAATCGGATTGTCTGTCATGAATCGCGTCCAAGGCAGCAGGGCATCATTAGGGTCGCAGTCGAGGAAGTGGCGCACCTGGGGACTTAAAAACGTAAAGACGTGGTCAGGGGTGCGTGAGAAAAAGAGATTGCTACTATGCTCGACAATGTCGCGCAGCCGGTTCTCGCTTTCGCGCAACGCCTGCTCCGCGTGCTTGCGCACCGTTATATCTTCAACAAAGCCCTCAAAATAGATTAACTGGCCGTCGGCATCGCGCACCGCTCGCGCATTTTCAGAAATCCAGATGACACTGCCATCTTTGCGGTAGATTTCCGCTTCAAAATCGGCCACGCAATCGTGCTTTTCGATCAGGCGCACAAACTCGGCACGGCGATTTGGATCACAATAAAGCTGACTGCCGATGCTCTCATAATTAGCGATTAACTCGGCGGTCGAAGCATAACCATAAATGCGGGCCAAAGCCGGGTTGACATTGAGGTAGCGTCCAGCGGGCGTGGTCTGAAAGATACCCTCCACTGCATTTTCAAAGATACTACGGAACTTGCTCTCCGCTTCTTGCAAAGCCGCTTGCGCTTGTTTGTGATCGGTCACATCCCGCACCAAGACCGCCACTTGCCCCAGGTTTATGGGGAGCAAACGGGCTTCAAAATAGCGATGTGACCCGTTCATAGGTAAAGCGTAGTCAAGCGTAAGCGAGCGACCCGTTTGCTTAATGACGATTAGTGCGTCCTGAAACTGCTGCCCGACGGCGGGAGGGAGGACATCTTGCATCCGCCGTCCCATAAACTCTTGTGGACTCAGGTAAAGATCGGTATCGCGGGCAGCACTATAATCCTCTATCGTGCCATCGGAGCTTAAACAAAAATAGAGATCAAGAAAGGCGTGGGAAAGCACCTGCATGGGAATGCCTGTGTGCAACGGCTCATCTTGATTATGGTTTCTCGCTTGCCCTGCCCTTGTGTATTGATTGAGAGCCTCACTTTGAGGAGATGCTTTTGCCACCTTGCCATCCTTTAAACAGAGCAGCCAGGGGCACGCCTTAATCGTACAAAAAGCAAGTGCCTGGCCTTTGCACACCTTGCATTACCGGTTGAATATCATCCTGTCTCACGATGCAAGAAATCTGTGTTATGAGCTTAACTCGTTCATATTGCAGGAATGTTACTGCCAGGTTAATAACGCAATCCAGAAGTTAAACGGTCGCAATTTCAGTAAAATGCAGCACCAGAATTGTAGCCCTGTAATGCGTGCGGATGTTTGGTGGCCTAGAGCAACCCTGATGGCAGTAAAACGTTGATTAAATGTCCATGCACTAACACACTTCGGCAAAGCCTCATTTTAGAAAGGAAAGCAATGAAAGGTCGTATGTTATTTACGAGATCTGCTTTATATAAAAACATCCAACTCAACCGAGCCAAAACTCAAGGGAGTAGCTTGTGGCAGCGAGCTTTAGGCGCAATGCTAATCGCCACCGCTTGCACCACTCCCGGTTGCCGTGCCCAGACCACCACATCACCTGTCACCACGCAAGCCGCGCAGCCCCTGCCGATTCCTGCCGGGTTGGATAACTATATCGCGCGGCCAGAGCCAGTTTACAAGTGGGAAAAGATGGCGAAACCCACTAATCAAACTGGTCAGGCTAATGCAAACGACTTAGTCGCGGGATTGGCCCAAGGTGCTCAGGTCACAGATATACGCCTGACTTCGCAAGAATGGCAAGGCCAACTGTGGACGCACCACGTCCAGATTTTTCGCCCCGCCAAACTGGAATTGCCCGATACGGCCTTAGTGTTTGTGACTTATGGCGGCGGCAGCCCTGGGGAAACGCTCTTCGGCCAACTGGTCGCCAATGCCACTGGCGCGACATTCGTGCAGTTATTCGACATCCCTAATCAGCCGCTCTATGGTAAGCGCGAAGATGACCTCATTGCCTATACCTTTTCCAAATACCTGGAAACTGGCGATGAAACCTGGCCCCTCCTGTTTCCCATGACCAAGAGTGTGGTCAAAGCGATGGATGCGGTGGGCGAGCTATCGCAGCAGGAGTGGCATCAGCCGATTAAGCGGTTTATCGTCAGCGGCGCATCGAAACGCGGCTGGACAAGCTGGCTCACGGCTGCCGTAGATAAGCGCGTGATTGGCATCATCCCGATGGTCTATAACAACCTCGATCTGCAAAAACAGATGCCGCACCAGTTAGCGACCTGGGGCGAATATTCCGCGCAAATCCAGGATTATACGCGGCGCGGGCTGCAACAGCAAATGGGCACGCCACGCGGCAGGATGTTGGCCGCGATGGTAGACCCCTGGACATACCGTGACCACATCACCGTGCCTAAGCTGGTCGTTAATGCGGCGAACGACCCTTACTGGCCGCTGGATGCTTTCAATCTTTATAAGAACGATTTAAAGGGTGAAACCAATGTGCTGTATGCGCCGAATGCAGGCCATAGCCTGGGCGGGCAGGAACAGCGCGTCTTCGGTAGTGCAGCGGAGTGGTGCCGGAGAGTCGCTAATGGCCAACCGATTCCTCAAGTGGCCCTCACTGCACAAGAAGCCCAACCCGATGGCTCACGGGCTTTCAGCCTGAGCGTTACCCCGGCCCAAGAAACCAAAGCGGCTCGTCTGTGGGTGGCCCGTTCTGCCACGCGCGATTTTCGCCCGGCTAAATGGCAGGAAATGCCCCTCGAAAAGAATACCGCCGGTGCCTACAACATCACCGTTCCGGCTAAAGCGGATGCGGCTATGAAGTATGCGGCGGCTTTTGCGGAAATTGAAGGGACAGGAAAGCCTTTGCCTTTGCGCCTGTCATCCGATGTCTTTATCTGGGACACACCTTAATCCAGGTATTTTAGATGCGCCTGTCATTCTGCGCATAGCGAAGAATCTGCTCACAGTGTTCATAGAGTTTGACTTGAGTAAAGCTCTATGGATGCTATCACAAGATTCTTCGCTGCGCTCAGAATGACACTATTCTATTGCTGCCATTCTAAAAGGCTTATAGCTTCATCAATTTGCTATCAAGTGCTGATTTAACTGCTATTCGATTCATTGTGCATTGCTCGTTGATACTGGGCCATCAATCGCTGCTGGGAAAGATGCACGGCAATTGGCGTTATGGCCAAGAAGACTAAGGCGGTCGCTATAGCGGCGGGCCAGCGCCACTGGGCACGAAACTCTGGCAGCTTATTGGGCAGTAATAAACCCAGCAGAAAGCCGCCGACCAAGCCTCCCAAGTGACCATTATTATCAATCACGCCACCCAAAGAGGAAAAGCCAAACCAGAGGTTGATAGCCACAATAATGAGCACCTGGCTACCAAAAGCCTGGAAATAAGCGCGACGATGCATGGCGATAGCGAGCCAGGCGCCAGCCAGACCAAAAATCGCGCCACTGGCCCCGACGGAGCCGATAATAGTGTGAGCAAAGACTAAGCTCGCTAAAGACCCCATCCAACCCGCGCCTAAATAAAGCACCAGAAAAGCAGCCGGGCCATAGATATATTCGAGTTCCTTACCCAAATTGCGCAAGGCCCACATATTGAACACAATATGCATCAGGCCACCATGCAAGAACATCGCGGTCAGCAAACGCCACCATTGCCCCTGCCACACATCGGGCGCAAAGAGCATCCCGAAACGGTGTAACGTGGCGGTATTGGTGTCCACCAGCCCCCCCAGTAATCCGGTGAGGACAAACATTAATATGTTAATGCCCATCAGGGTATAAACCACCATCGGCACTGGCTCTCGCTCCTGCTGTGGGGGTGCGGGAGCATATTGATAAGTGGTCACGTCCGGCAAAGGCGGCTGTGGTTCGGGGGAATAGGCCATAAATGATAAACTTTAAGGGTGCGACCCAAGATTAAAAAAGACTCAATAAAAGAAACGTCACCGAAATCGAGCCGTCCAACACAAAGCCGTAAAGCGACTCAGACTGCGCTGCTTTCCCACAATACACTCTCAGAAAAAAGTGCGCCGCACAACGTTAACAAGGCGCTTGCAGGTAGTTCAAAGCAGTTATCTGCTGAATCTCAGCTTACGTTTGACCATAGCCACTTCTTACAACAATTAGCCCAATGGTTTAGTACGGCACAACGCGATTTACCGTGGCGCGAGCCGGAGAACGCCCATGATCCTTATCGCATTCTTGTCTCAGAAGTCATGTTACAACAAACCACGGTGACTGCCGTTGGCCCATTTTACCGGCGTTTTCTGGCTCGCTTTCCCACTGTGCAAAGTCTCGCTGCCGCACCCCTTAATGAAGTGCTGACCTATTGGGCCGGACTCGGCTATTATCAACGTGCCCGCAACCTGCACGCTTGCGCTCAGGCGGTCGTCGCAAAGCATGGGGGCGTTTTTCCTCGTAATTTAGAAGCTGTCTTAGCCTTGCCGGGCATTGGGCGTTATACGGCAGGGGCCGTCACCAGCATTGCTTTCGATGCCCCCACGCCTATCGTGGATGCAAATGTGGCGCGCGTTTTCTCACGCCTCTTTTGCCTTGAGGGTGACTTAAAGGCACCAGCGAGCCAACGTCGCCTGTGGCAAGAAGCCGAAAATCTTATCGGCCATTGCACGGGGGCGGCAAAGCATAACGCAGACTGCCGCCCTTCGGTCATAAATCCGGCTTTGATGGAACTGGGAGCTTTAATCTGCACGCCGCGCCAGCCCCAGTGCCCCTTCTGCCCGGTCGAGACGTTCTGCGCCGCCCGTGCCGCCGGGCGTGAAAATGAATTGCCGCACGCCACGCCCAAGCCCGCCGTTATAGAATTGCAAGATGTCTGCGCTTTTGCCGCAAGGTGCGGCGCGGATGGGCAAGAGGAAATTTTATTGCGCCAACGCCCGCACGATGCCAAAATCTGGTGGCGCGGCATGTGGGAATTGCCGCGCACCACACTACAACCGGGAGAAAGCTCGCAAGATGCCTTGCATCGCTTGCTGCACGATGAGTTAGGCATTGAGGGCAGCATTGGCAATCACCTTAAAACTTTACAGCACGGCGTGACCCACCATTCGATTACTCTGGACTGCTGGGCTGTAGAAGTTAGTGATAACACGGAACTTGGAGGAGCCAATGAGCCATCGCCTGCGCAATGGCATAACTGGGACGAACTGAGCCAACTGGCTATTCCTTCTACCATGCGACGTTTGCTCACCTGGCTCAAGAGCCATCCAGTGCCCAACGAGCAACTCAGTCTTTTATAAAAGTTCTAACAGGAGACGGCACACTAAGCAGCGTTTCATTAGGCCATTTTAGGCAAATTTTAAAATTATAGCGTATAAATAGCGCATGAAATTAGCATGTCCCCGCTTTGCGTCCTATCAACAAGGCGTGCCTCCACGTTAAACTGAACAGTGTCCATGAGTGAACAGAATTCGACCAACGATTTACAGCATTTAACGAACGGGGCTAATGGCCATCATGACGCGGATGTGCCGCATAGCGTGCCGCGCACGGTGCCGCCGCACGCCTCTGCCACAGTTCTAGATAGCAATGTAACGACAGAACCAGAAGTATTAAACAGCCCGGCGACGGATTATACGGATACTACGTCTTACTCAACTTATGAAGATGAGGCGCATTCCGTCCCGTTTGAGGAGACTCCAGCGCCTGAGGATGAGTTAGCAACCGCTGAGACTCTAACTCATGATCCGGTGGAAGAATATTATCAAGCCTATGCCGCGCCGGAATCTTCAATTGCAACGGTTGACGAAGAGACTGCATTAGATGCTGAGACGGAAACCGCCTCAATGGTGCGTGCCGCCGCCGTTGATCCCGACTTAGGCTCCGACCCCAGTGATTCATCTGAATTAGCCACCCTCTCTGGCGGAGATGGCGGAGAGCCACCACATAATGGTGATTATCCAACTGATTATAATCCTTGGGTGCCGCCTGAACCAAGCCTTCCGGCACGCGATAAAGAACAAGATTTATTCGAGCATTTAACCGAGTTGCGCGCCCGCCTGCTCGCCTGTGTGTATGCGATTAGCGGAGCCATGTTTGTGACCTGGAATTTCACCACCTACTTCCAACAGTGGCTTCTCGCACCAGTCTTGGGCGAACTCAAGAGATATAACATAGCAGCGAATATACAAATCATTGGCCCGATGGACGGGTTTATGATTTACTTCCAAATCTCTGCAATTTGTGCTTTGTTGGTCGCAATGCCGATTGTGCTGTATCAGTTATGGCGTTTTGTAGAACCCGCATTAACACATCACGAGCGACGTTACAGTCTGATTCTAGTGCCTTTTTCCATCGGACTATTTTTCACAGGGGTAGGATTAGGCTACGTTATGTCGCCTATGTTCTTCCGCTTTTTCTTACAATACACGCCACCCGGAGTCTCACCTAATTTTTCCTACCAGGACACTATTATAATCCTGGCTAAGATGCTACTGGTCTTCGGTATCTGTTTTCAAGTGCCGGTGATCACTATTTTCGTCAATAAAATCGGTCTCGTCTCGCGTAACTGGATGATTGAATACTGGCGGCATGTGGTGGTCGTTATCTTCACTGTCGTCGCCATTATTACCCCAACCTGGGACCCTATCACCCTGATTATCTGTTCTCTACCGCCGTGCTTCCTCTATCTCTTGTCCATCTGGATTATCAAATGGCTCTAAACAGTGCAGAGTGCAGAGTGCGGAGTGCGGAATGGAGGCGACACTGGGAAGGAAGCATTCTCGGCGGGGTGAAGCTCTTTCGGTTATTGCTGGCCTTGGCTTGGTGCTTCAATGGGACATTGAAGCCAAGTTTGGCTCAACAATCGGCTACTCATTCTCCTACAGTCCGGCACAATTCCAAATTCATTGTCACCACGCGTTCTGGCAAGAAGATGGTCTCGCTAGATGGGCAAGCGATGCCGCTCTTCTGGGCACAGGGCATCACTCAGGTTGCCGATCTGGATTCCTACGCCCACACCGGTTTTAATACCGTCGTAGTGCGTTTAAGTTGGCGGCCCACTCCCGATGGTTCCCTTGTTCCCACCGATTTAGATGGGCCACGCGCTTTCGCCAACGCCGCCGCGCAGCAAGGTTTGCATGTTATTTATAGCCTGCCCCCTGCCCCCTTTGGCATGGAACGAAACTTCCGTGTCTCAGCGGATAGTGAGCCTTACCTAATGGTGTGGTCGGCGTGGGTGATGGGGGCCATGACCAGCCTGAAAGACACCCCCAACCTGATCGGCTGGATGCTGCCCGATGATCCCCGTGCGCTCCCCTATTTTGATGATAAAGGGTTTGCTAAATGGCTGGCTGATAATTATGCCGACGTGGGAGTGATTAATCGCCAGTGGGCCGCGAATTTTCCCACGATGGATGATGTCACCATAGATGCAGTGGAGAAATTAATCGAGCAATGGCGACACGCAGCAGACCCCGACAATAATGAGGCTCAACCCCCTAAGAACTTAAAAGAGCGACTTAAAGAAAAGAACCAACGCCCGGAACAAGAGAATTTTGCCTTTCATCCCGCGGCTCTCGCCCTGGCGCATTATAAATGGGAAGCCTATAAAGCACTGCTTTCGCAATGGACAGCGATCATGCGCAAAGTTGATGCGGGGCGGCTCATCTTTTCGGGGCGTCTGCCCGATTATGCGCAATTGCTGAGTTTGCCCCCAGACATTGATGTGTCTATCCCGGATATACCACCGGGCGTTGGCGAAGCCGATACCGTGACGCATAATCCCCAAACCATAGATATTGCCCGCCGGGGTGGTCGCTTCGCGGCCTTGCCCGTGCTCTCTACCGCAGGCTCCATTGCTTTGCCCGAAGAAGACCTGCCGCGCCTCATTCCTACTTGGGCCGACGCTGCCCTGGCGCATGGCGCATCCGGTCTCATCTTCGACTCCTGGCAAGACTTACAGGACAACGCAGCGCTGCACCGTGCTGTTACCTCTACTTTAGAACGGTTACAACGCTCTCCTTTTGTCGAGCTATGGACGCAACCTGTCACCGCGACTGCCGCCGTCGTACTGACTCCGCTGGCCGATGGCTATACAAGGCAGGGTGGTTCCGAAGCTTTGCCGGATGTGCGTGGGCTATATGGCTTTGCCGACGATTTGGTCAGTGGCGAGCCGAGTGATTTAGTGTATGCGCTGCGTTGGGGCACCGCCTTTGGCAGTATAGATTATCTTTCCCCGGACGAATTAGATGGGGCTACCGGGAGTCCGCTCAACCACTATAGCATTTTGCTTTTACCACAGGCGCTTTCCGTTTCTGGGGCTATGGTGCAGCAACTTGGTCAATACGCTGATGCTGGCGGTGTGGTATTGGCTGATTTAGGAGCCGGAGCAGCCCAGGCCGAGGGCAAAGCCATTACAGTACCGCCTGATTTAGCCAATCTCTTCGGCTTAGCGCCACCCGGAGCCGCGCCCATTGCCAACATTAAATACCTTAGCTTTAATCTGCAATCCATGTTGCCCCATCCGCTCCTGCCGACCTGGAGCCGTTTAGCGGGCGGGCGTCCTGGCACTATCCTGACGGGTGGCGATGGCCCTAATGGGGCCGCTTTTGCCGGGCCAGTGGCCTTTCCGAACCCAATGCCGGGCACGCTACCCCTGGCTCTGGCCGAGCAGACTGCGCTTCCAGTCGGCAAAAAAATCAGGCCCAACGGCCCCGCATTGTTGCAACGTTCCATGCTGACACTTAAAGAAATCGGTCATGGCTATGCTCTCTTCGCGCCCTTTCAAATGTGGACTTTCTGGCGGCCTGGTCAGTTTGGCTTCGATAGTTTTCATGGCGACCTGTTCCAACGCGGCGCTGCCGTAGTGCAATTAGGCGCATCCTCCTTAGTGCCCTCTCCGGCCCCGGACGCGCCCGAACTTTATCCCGAAATCACTAATTATCCCGATGCAATTGCCCTACTCAATCATAATCCGGCCCAACGTGTGATGACACCCGATAGCTCACCCTCGGCGAATCTACCGCAAGTTAGGGCCAACGCCCAGGCCAAGGGGATGACGCCCCCGCCACCCCAAATCGCTTCCCCCGTAACCGGTGGACAGCAAACAGTGCTTCAGACTACCGGAGTAGGAAATTTCTTGTGGGGCAATGCCGTTTGCTTCTTTCCGACTGGGGATGCCGCTCAATTATCCGGTGGCCGTCCGGCTCCTATTGGCGACCCAACTGAGTTTGAGACTCAACCGCATCTGGTGACGCTCTACGTCAACACCCGTGCTCAGGAGATGTCGGTTTTACGCCTGCTGCCAATCCGCGCTCAGAATACCGAGGGAGGGTCTCTGATTACGAATGTTGCGGATTATGGCCCTCAAGGGGTCAGACTCTTGGTGTGGCCCAATGCCACGAAAGTGATACCGCAACCACAGGCGCAAGATTTCCAGATCAGCGTCGCCGATGCGGGCAAAGTGCATGTCACCTTTTATGATGTCAGCGATAAACGCAACTATCGCGTATTACCAAACTCACGCCACCACGTGGTCATTACCAACCTGCTCACCCCCCCGGATAAACAGGGGCGCCGCCCCAGCACCAACCAAACCCTAATAGCAGATGAGCAAGGGCATTTAAATCTTGATCTCACCGGAGCCACCTTAGCGGTGGAAATTCATCCTCTGCCTTAAGCTGTAAAATATCCCTTCTCTAACGTTGTGCCTACTAAAATATTTATTGGCAGCTAACTTGTTTAGGATGTTTAAATTATGGGTATAATAAAAGAAATTCCCATAATTAGCCGTACGATTTCACGCTCGCAGCAAATAAACCTTTATCAATAGCAGGTGATTTCTTGATTTAAATACTCAATCACTGCTTGATCTCAACTGTTCTTGGCCTACTTAAGCGTTACACTAATATTCCAAATTACCTTGTTTTAAGAAAGGAGCGAGAGAGTAATATGCAATTTTCGCGGTCAGCAATAACCAGCATGGGCTTTGTTCTCAGCATAATAGCCAGTGTTGGTTTAGCGGGATGTGGGTCAACGCCCGTAGCCTCTAACCCGGAAGCGTCACTGAGTCCTGAGCAACAAAAGCAGATGCATCCCTCGGGGCCACCTCCTGGGGTACCCCGTGGTGGCGGCGGCTATCCAGGCAATGCCTTCTCAGGCAGAGGCTATCCTGGCTTTAGAGGCTACCCAAGTTCTTACCCCGGCTTTAGAGGCTACCCAAGTTCCTATCCGGGGAATCATTAGGCATAAGAATCAGGATGCAGGGACATCAATTTTGTAGGTTATGCCCTCGTCAATTGGCTCCGCAGCACAAGCGGACGCGGGGCATTGCAAGAGGATAATTTTAGGAGGTCACCGATGCGCAGAAAATTAGGCTTTACCTTAATTGAACTGTTAGTCGTCATAGCTATTATAGCTATTCTGGCGGCTATTCTCTTTCCGGTCTTTGCTCAAGCCCGCGAGAAGGCGCGGTCTGCCAGTTGTCAGTCACAATTAAAACAGATTGGTCTGGCTTTAGTGCAGTATCTACAAGATAACGATCAGAATTTCCCGGAAGCTGTTTACGGTGGCGGTACCGGTGATGATGGCCCCACCGGGATTAAAGACACCAAGAGCACGGCTTGGGGTGGTTGGGTATCTAATGTGTTAGCACCCTATGAAAAAAGTGCCGCCATCTATGTTTGCCCCTCCAAAAAGATAAAGCGCAACTTTATGGATTGGCGGATGGGTGCTAATAACGGTTACGCCAGCTATTGCTATAATTACCGCTCTTTAGGTGGGGCGTGGGACGGCATGGTGAGAAATGATGCTGAAGTTACAGAACCCGCTAGTCTCGCCGCGATGTGGGATGGAGACAATGCCTGGGCTGATTGCAGTTACATGGATGGCGGCTGTGGTATTAATGTCCGCGACCTGCAATATTATCGCAATAAGGACTTTACCAAAACCTGCTGGCATCAAGGCAAGAACAATTTCCTCTTTGCGGATGGCCACGTCAAGTCCCTCAGTTGGGAGCAAGTAAAATGGGGACAGATCAGCACTGCGGCTCAACTCAACTCTGATCGTAATACACCCGTTTTGCAATCGCCCGCTAATCAAGGCTGGGGAGCTACCGACCAGCCAGCTTTCTAAGCTTCAATTAACCTGGAATTGCCGTTAGCTATAACCTTACACCTCTAACAGCATGAGAGGAGCCTCCTCAAACCAATGATGGAGGCTCCTCTTTTCTTTTGAGGCCACTTTCAGGATACTCACTGGTGTTGAATTTCCATGAAGGCTTCTTCCCTCTCACCCGCGACCCCTCGGCTCAGTTTGTTGTTGCGGATATTAGCGGTAGCGACCCTGCTTTGCATTGCTGTCAACCTCTCCTATCTCTGGTGGAAACACCAGTATAACTCTACAGCATTAGATAATAGGCTAACCCCTACCCTGACAGCACAGGCAGGTGATTCCTCCTCCAATCCATCGCCAGCGGTGAGCCAAGCGCAGCAACAAGAACAATGGCTTCTTTTCCACCCTGATGATGTACAAGCACGCCTGCAATTAGCACGTTTTTATTTTCTGGATCAGCAATTTCCAGATGCCATACATCATCTGGTTCTCGCAAAATCACAACGTCCGCATGATGCACAACTTCTGCTTCGTTTATCTATGGCCTATAAAGAGAATGACCAGCCTGAGGAAGCCTTAGCGACCATTCAACAAGCTACCAAGATAGCACCAAAAAACATCAATATCCAAGAATGGTTAGGGGAAGTTTATTTAGCCCAGGGACGCTCTGAAGAAGCTCTGCTGCAATTCGACCATTGCCTTAAGCAAGACCCTAAAGCTTATGGTGCCTGGATGGGTAAAGGGCGGAGTATAGAGCAACTCTACCTGGCCAAGCAAGGGGTTGCCACCCTGGATATTGTCAAGCCAGTGGAACAAGCCGTTAAGATTCAACCTGACAACGTCCAGGGACTCACGATCTTGGCACGCATGAAATTCTCTTATTTAGCTCAATTAGAAGAGTCTGAGAAATTGGCCCGGCGCGCTCAAGAGCTGGACCCAAACCAGGTTGAGCCTTATATCTTATTAGCACAAATTTATCTTAAATCACCGACACCCGCCCATTTAGATGAAGCGGAATCGGTAGCTCAAAAGGCGGCGCAACTGGATCAGGCTCATCCCGGCCCCTTTTATACCCTCGCCCGTGTCCAAATGCAAAAAGGCAAAATACGCGAGGCTATTACTAGCCTGGAGCAATCTATCAAAATCAAGCCTTTACCAGAAGCAATTTATATGCTCTCCCAGGCGTATGCGCGCACCGGCGATAGCGCAAAAGCACGCCAATATAATGCGGTTTATCGGGAGTGGAATGATTTTATGGAGAAACGCAAAGTTCTCATAGGAGCGTTTCAGCGTAACCCGCAGGACATCAGTGTGTATTGCCGCCTGGCAGAACTGTATCGCGCCAAAGGCAGTTATGAACCGGCAGAGAACTGGTTGCGCAAGGCCCAGCAATTGCAGCCGCATAATCCGCAGGTGCTTCAATTGCTGAACCAGGTAGAAAAGCAAAAACAACAGAGCGCAGGGCGTCCCGCCGCTACTACTCCCTAAATCAATCTATGATGACAAGATTGAGCCGCCTGATTTTGCTCCTGGGATATTGGCTTCTCCTCACTGGTTGTGGCCACCACCAGGAGCTGCCAACCGCCAAGCCTCCGCCAGTCCCCCAGCCTCAACCTCTGTTGATCCCTCAATTTGCCGACGAGGCTGCACGCGCTGGCATTCATTTCGTGCATCACAATTTCAGCAATGGACATTTTTACTATCCAGAAATTGTAGGCCCCGGCTGCGCCCTGTTCGATTATGATAACGACGGCTGGTTAGATGCTTATATGGTACAAGCCGGGCCGTGGCCGGGTGAGAAGGGTCAACCATCCGTTGTCAATACCCTTTATCATAATAACCATGATGGTTCATTTACCGATGTTACGCAAAAGGCGAAAGTCACAGGTATCGTTAATGGTAAGAAAACTTATGGCATTGGGTGTGCGGTAGGTGACTACGATAACGACGGCTATGATGATCTGTTAGTCACTAACTTTGGCGATTGCATTCTGTACCATAATAATGGCAATGGCACCTTTACCGATGTGACCTCTAAAGCGGGTCTTAAAGGTGACGGCTTCTGGACCAGCGCCGTTTTCTTTGACTACAATAACGACGGCCACCTCGATCTCTTTATCTGCCGCTACATTAAATATCACCCTGGCGCTGATGTGGCCTGTGGCATAGCGGGTCGGCAGCGAGATTACTGCCCGCCCGGTTATTTTCCTCCCACCCAATCAGTGCTGTACCGCAATAATGGAGATGGCACTTTTACCGATGTAACTCGTGCGGCTGGCGTTATTAGCAACTATAACAAAGCCTTAGGCGTGGTCGCCGCAGATTTTGATAAGAATGGCTGGCCTGATCTCTATGTCACCTGTGACCTGACACCTAATTTACTCTACATCAATCAGGGCAATGGCACCTTTAAAGAAATGGCGGTGGAGCGAGGAGTTGCCTTCAATGATCAAGGCCAGCCTCTCGCCAGTATGGGCGTGGATGCACGCGATTATGATAATGACCTGCGCCCTGATATTTTAGTCACTAATTACTGGCTCGAAGGGGCTAACCTTTATCACAATCTGGATGGTGAATTATTCGCTGATGTCAACCAAGAAGCAAACTTAGGGGCGATGACCATGAAAAAGGTTGGCTGGGGCACAGCCTTGCGCGACTTTAACAATGATACGCTGCTCGACTGTTTTATAGCCAATGGTCACGTCCAGTTGTTCCCGGCCCAGGTAACTCCAGGGGCCGAAGTTAAACAGCCGTGTCAACTGTTTCTTAATTTGGGAAATGGCAAATTCCGCGATGTGTCTGCTCAGGCCGGGCCTTGGTTTCATGAAAAGCGCATGGCCCGTGGCGCGGCGTTCGGCGATGTAGATAATGATGGAGATATTGACGTATTGCTGGCTAATAATAATGACAAGCCCGCCTTGCTAATCAATAAAAACGGCAACCACAATCATTGGTTAGAAGCCAAGCTTACAGGCCGCAAGAGTAACCGTGATGGGATAGGGGCCAAAGTTTTCGTGACGGTTAACGGCAAAACTTTCTATGATGAAGTCCATTCTGCCTATTCTTTTGCCTCAGCGAATGATCTACGCGTTCACTTTGGTTTAGGTAATGCCGATTACGCCGATACCGTCAAAATTGAATGGCCCAGCCATCAAGTGGACATATTGCAGCATGTTAAGGCCAACCAGATACTCGCTATTACGGAAGGGGTAGGCATCCAATCTGATAAATGACACCCAACAGCAATTAGCCCCTAAACAAAGATATCAGCGACCGCACAAGAGAATCCAGGCACCACATCATCGCCGGTGAGGACGTCACCTTTTTGTAATATCTGCACGCTAATTGCTGAATGATAGATATGAATGGTTTGAGATGAGGGATAGGCAATCCAGACCAGGCGCGTACCACCACTAAACCAATCCTTCACTTTCTGCTCGATCTCCTCAGCCGTATCCCCTGGCGAGACGACTTCGACGGCTAAATCCGGGGCAAAGGGCCAAAACTTTTTAGGGCGTGTCACACCAGTTAACCGCTCATTGGATATAAAAGCCGTGTCAGGAGCGCGGACAGTATCAGGGTTACGCGCGATGATAAAACCTGTTTCTGCCGCGCAGACTTCACCTAATTTATGAGTTTCCACATAGGCAAATAAGCGTCCTCCCAAGCGCATAGCCAAAGTGCCATGCTCGCCACCGGCTGGACTCATTTGAAAGACCTCCCCCTGAATTAATTCTGCTCTACCATCTGGGAACGACATGGTAAAAAACTCATCGGCTGTCATCAGAGCCGCTAGTGTTTCGACCATTTGCCTCACCTCCACTTCCGCATAAGTGATATTCTACAATGGCACACCGCGCCGCAAGAAAGTCATACCCTTCTCAATAGCACTGGCAGCATTTTGGTAAGCCTTACCAACTTCGATACACCCACGCGAAGAGGGCAAGAGCTTAGAGGGGTTAAAGAGATTATCGGGATTAAAAACATTACGCAGGTCTTTCATAGCCCCTAAAGTTTCTGGAGTAAAGGCGTATTCCATGAGGTTAATTTTCTCCACCCCGATGCCATGCTCGCCGGTGACACTGCCGCCAAAATCAATGCACCGTTTCAGAATCGCCTCGCCCGCTTCTAAGACTCTTGGCAACTGGCTGGTATCGCGCTCATCGAAGAGGATGCAGGGATGCAGATTACCATCGCCCGCATGAAAGACGTTGGCGACCCGTACATCATGTTCCTGGGCAATGCGCTTCACTTCTTTGAGCATTTCAGCGAGGCGGCTACGGGGGACAACACCATCTTGTGTCACATAACTGGGCGAGGTGCGTCCGAGTGCGCCGAAGGCACCTTTGCGCGCTGCCCATAGATGCTTGCGTTCTTTTTCGTCTTTGGCAGTGCGTACTTCACGCGCTCCGCTCTCCGTACAAATTTGGGCCGCCCGTGCCGCTTCTTCGGCAGCCGCTTCTTTCAGGCCATCGGTCTCAATCAGCAAAATGGCAGCGGCATCAAGAGGAAAGCCAAACTTATAAGCTTGCTCGATACAGGGCAGGAAGACATCATCCAACATCTCTAAGGCAGCGGGAATAATACCAGCCGCAATGATGTTGCTGACCGCCTGGGCTGAGGCATCGAAGTCGTCAAAGATAGCCAGCATGGTGTTAGCAGCTTCTGGGAGTTTGGTAAGCTTGACCCAGGCTCGTGTCACAATACCAAACGTGCCCTCACTACCGACACAAGGACCTAAAAGATCATAGCCTGGTATTCCTTCCACCTTGCCACCCAACCAAACAACGTCGCCATTAGGCAGCACTAACTCAACGCCGAGGGTATGATTGACCGTGACACCATATTTCAGCGTGTGTGGCCCCCCTGAGTTATTAGCGATGTTGCCGCCGATAGTACACGCCGCCTGGCTGGATGGATCAGGCGCATAGCAGAAACCTTGATCCGAGACAGCACGGGTAAGGTGCAGGTTGACGACTCCGGCTTCCACCAGGGCACAACGATTGGGAATGTCAATTTCTTGAATCTGGTTCATACGCGATAGGACAATCATCACCGAATCGGTTTCAGCCAGTGTCCCCCCCGCTAACCCGGTGCCCGCGCCACGCGGCACCACCGGCACCTGATGCCGATTGGCCGCTTTCACCACCGCTGCCACTTGCTCAGTGGTGGTCGGAAACACCACTGTCTTTGGCTGCTGCTTGGCGGCGACATAAGCATCACATTCATAAACCATCAGATCGTCGGACTGTGCGATTACCCCATCCACCCCGACAATAGCCTGAAGTTCACTAACCAGTGGCGTGGGAGCTACGAGGGTACGAGGTTCATGGCTACGAGCACTGCGAGCCTGCTTAATTTTTGTTTCCATAATCCTATTATTTATTATTTACACCTCAGATGACTTCCTCAAGCGTTCGCCCACGCTCTGCCGCGCGGCAAAACAGAGCGCGAGAGCTAAAGCATCGGCCACATCCGGCGGATGGGGCATGGTAACTAAGCGCAGGCGAGAGCGGACGGCAGACTGCACGGCGGCTTTAGTCGCATGGCCATTGCCGGTAATTACCTGCTTAACTTCATTGGGCAAGAAATGATGCACCGGCACTTTCGCTTGCTGGGCCGCCAGCATCAACACGCCACGCGCATGAGCCATCAAAAGCGCACTGCGAGGATGGGCATAAGTCGAAAACAATTCTTCAATCACTACTACATCCGGCTGATGCTCGCGCAGCACTTCACACAAACCATCATAAAGCGATTGCAAACGGCGTGGTAGTTCATCGGTCGCCCTGGCGGTGAGCACACCAGCTTCAATCAATTGCGGATTGCGGATTGCGGATTGCGGATTCTGAGTTGCCGTGGCTTTATGCTGCGCTCCAGCATTCTGCCCCTCATTATTACGCGCCTGGGTATTCCGCAATCCGCAATCCGCAATCCGCAATTCAATAAGCCCATAACCAGTGCGATGCAGACCGGGGTCAACACCTAAGATGCGATGTGCGGTGGGCAAGCCTTGCAACCGGCGCACGCGCCGCAGAGTCGAACCGACACGCCCATTGGGATGATGAGTGGGCAGGACAAACGGTTGCGTTTTAGGCGGCATGATTAGGAAGGAAGGTGAAAGTAAGCCGTAAGGAATAAACGTCTTTCAATGGTAACAACCGTTAGATCACTTAATCGGTATAGCTTGTCATGCTGAGCATAACGAAGCATCTGGTAAGAGTGTCCTGAGAATAACAGATTGAACAGTAACTTCATCACTCCACAGATTAGATGCTTCGCTAGACTCAGCATGACAGGGCAGAGGTTTGTGGTTTAACTCATCTCGTTAGTCCCACATAACCAGCTACAATTAAGAGGTTCGTTTTTAGTTTTGCCTCTTACTTCTGCCTTCTTACTACTTCTGCGCTGGTGCGACTGGCTCATCGCTGGTATCGGGACGGTCGCCAATTTTAAGGGTTAAAGTCTTCTTCACGGTACTATTGCGCACAATATCAATCTTAATTACATCGCCCACCGATTTACCGCCGACATAACGTTGCACGTCTTCACTGGATTTCATCTTGCGTCCATCCACAGAGCGAATTGTATCACCCACTTGGATTTGCGCCTGCGCTGCTGGCGATTTCGGTTCCACCGCCTGCACCAAGGCTCCATAAGGGTCGGGTAATCCCATATCTGTCTTTAAAGCATCTGTGACTGAAGTCATGTGGATGCCAATATAAGGATGGGAAACTTTACCCTTGCTAATCAGTTGATCTGCCACCGCTTTGGCTTTATTGATGGGAATGCTGAAGCCCAGGCCAGTGCCAATACCATAAATCGCTGTGTTGATACCAATAACTTCGCCCCGGATGTTGCACAAGGGGCCGCCACTATTACCAGGGTTAATCGCGGCATCGGTTTGAATCATATCGGTTAGCTGCAAAGTTGACCCATTACGTCCCGGCACCGGGATGGCGCGTCCGGTAGCGGAGACAACCCCAACTGTTACTGTGTTGGCCTGCGCGAAGGGATTACCGATGGCAATAGCCCATTGGCCAATCGCTAGATCACGCGAGTTTTTAAGAGGGGCCAACTTCGCTTCGGGCAGTGATTTACTGGAAACCTCAACGACTGCCACATCCGACATGCGATCTGTGCCAATGATACGACCCGTATAAACATCACCGTCGCGGGTCATCACCTGAATCTTCTGAGCACCTGCCACCACATGCGCGTTGGTCAACATCAAACCACGCTTAGAATTAATGATAACGCCAGTGCCTTTGCCCTCGCGGGGTTGGGCATCCGAACCGGGATCAGGCAAAAAATCCGATGGGCCGCTTTTACCGAACCGGCTGTCCACATTGAGCACGGCAGGCCCGACCCGACGCACAGCTTCAACAATCGCATTCCCGCTTTCCGAAGAGGTGGTGCCGACATAGCTGATGGGATCAAGTGGCCCAGTATGTCCACGTAGCGACTGCAAGAACATGCCTAATCCAATGAGGGCACAGGCGAGGACGCCGCCGATGAGCATCATAGTAAAAGGATTGGTGGCAGGAGGTCGCATCACTTCCGGGGCGATTGGTTCGCGCACCGGAGCAGAAGCCGTTATAACTGTGCTATGCTGTCCCCAATTATTAGCAGGGTTTTGCGGTAATGGCGTATTCGGTAATGGCGTATTCGGTAATGGAGTATCTGGTAATGGTGCATAAGATGGTGCCGTTACTGCTGATTCTGCCACACCCGGCTGAAAAGCCACTGGCTGTGGTGTGGGGTTTGGCGCGGCAGCAGCAGGTGTCTCCAGGGGAATACCAGAATGAGCGGCAACTGTTCCCACAACGCCGCCATTCTCCGTTGATGATTGCGCTTCGGGCACAGAGCTAAAGGCTGTCGCCTCTTGGTCGCCGACAGTATTATGCAATAGCGTGTCATGCCGCGCGCCATTCACAACGGGCGGGACAGGAGACGGCTCGGTAGCAGTTGTAGTTTCTGACGACCCCGCGAATGCCTCAGACTCCGGGCGCGGCAGCGGCTCTTGCATGGGTAAAAGACTCCTCTTCAAAATTATACCAAACGTAGAGGTCACAATTCGCGTGCCACCGACACCTCACAACGAATGTTATACTGTTTCTGCCATGCAATTTTCTCTTGATGATGTGCGCGCGGTGGCGCAACTGCTGCAACAGAACAATCTGGCTGAGATTTCTATCGAATCCACCGATCAAGACGTGCCCTATTGCCGTCTCCTCATCCGTCGCGCTACACCTGCACCCGTGTCAGTTATACCGGCGCCCGCTGTTTTTCCGGGCACAGCCCTACCAGTGGCACACGCTTTTGATGAATCAAGTACAGGCATAACCGCCCCGGATACCGCAGACACTCTGGTAGTTACTGAAACTGCACAGGCTACTTCCGCACCGGTTACGATTACGGCAACTGCGGTGGGACTTTTCCGGGAGGGCGAACCACCACTTAAAGCGGGGGATACAGTGCGGGCCGGACAGGTCTTGGGGGCAGTAGAATCGCTGAAAGTGCCCAATGATATTCTGGCACCAAGTGGTGGAAAGATTTTAGAAGTATTGGCTACAGAAGGCCAGGGTGTGGAATATGGCCAGGTTCTCATGCTCTTAGAAAGTTTAGAGGCATAAATATAAAGGCAAAGGCATAAGAGGAGATGGATTTATGACACCGGTCAAATCTCGTTTGGTGGCTCCAACTGCGGCACGGCGTCGTGGTCAATCATTGATTGGCCTGTTAGCCGTCGCTTTTATCCTTATCGTCCTCTATATGATGTTTCTGGGGCCACGCGTCGGACAAAACGGGCAGTCGGAGCATAGCGTGGCACGCCAGAGTATTGACCGGGCCAAGGATGTGTCATTAGAGAGTAACCTGTCGCAGATTCGCATGGCCATCTCGATGTATAAAAATGATAATGATGGCAAAGTGCCTGCCTCGCTCGATGAGTTGAAGAATAGTTCTTATGGCAGAGGTTTCCCGCCTGAAATGTGGGTCAATCCTTTAGATGGCAAGCCGCTCGTTTATGATCCGGCTACAGGTTCTATCTCGGCCCAGGGCAGCGGCCCGGCACCTGGCACTGGGGCACCCAATGCGCCGGGCGCAGGGGCACCAGCGGCTAATCCACCAGGTAATGCAGGATCTCCAGGTACAGTGGGGCCAGGCGGCATCAAAATTCCGGATATGCAACCTAAGGTGCCCGATTCTGGCGAAGCTCCGTAAGTGTTTCATTCCAAGCTATGTTTAATAAAATTCTAATTGCTAATCGCGGTGAAATTGCGGTTCGCGTGATACGCGCGTGCCGCGAAATGGGCATCCAAACGGTGGCCGTACATTCGCAGGCCGATAATGATGCCATGCATGTCAAATTGGCCGATCAAGCTGTCTGCATTGGCCCCCCTAAAGCCAACGAGTCGTACCTCTCCATTGCCAACGTGGTTTCCGCTGCCGCCATTACAGGAGCCGAAGCGATTCATCCTGGCTATGGCTTTTTATCGGAAAACTCGTCCTTCGCGGAAATTTGCGAGCGTGTCAAAATCAAGTTCATTGGCCCGACGCCAGCGGCTATTGAGATGATGGGCAACAAGGCATCGGCACGGCAGAAAATGCGAGAAGCAGGCGTCCCTATCGTGCCTGGCACCCCCGGCCCGGTGCGTGACGAGCGCGAAGCAATGGATGCTGCCCGCAAAATTGGTTATCCCGTTATCATCAAAGCCAGTGCGGGTGGTGGCGGCAAAGGAATGCGCGTGGCGCACTCCGAAGATGACCTACAAAACCAACTGGCGACGGCCCGCGCCGAGGCCGAAGCCGCTTTTGGCAACAGCGAAGTTTATATCGAAAAATACTTGATCGAGCCGCGCCACATTGAGATGCAAATCCTGGCCGACGAGCACGGAAATGTCATTCACTTAGGAGAGCGCGATTGCAGCGTGCAAACGGCACGACATCAAAAGATGCTGGAAGAGTCGCCTTCGCCCATTTTAGCCAATGGCACCCGTGAAGCCCTGGGCAAAGCGGCGGTCAAAGGAGCGCGTGCGGTTGGGTATCATAACGCAGGCACGATGGAGTTTCTCTTATCCAAAGACGGCCACTTCTATTTCATGGAGATGAACACGCGCATCCAGGTGGAGCACCCGGTGACTGAAATGGTGACGGGCATTGACTTAATCAAAGAACAACTGCGCATTGCCAGTGGCGAAAAATTAACCATTCGCCAGAAGGATGTGCAGCATAACGGACACTGCATCGAATGCCGCATTACTGCCGAAGACCCGCAGCGCAATTTTGCCCCGGCCAGCGGCACTATTTCTCGCTTCGATCAACCGGGTGGGCCTGGCATCCGGGTGGATACGTACATTCGCAGTGATTACACCGTGCCGCCTTTCTATGATTCTCTTTTGGCTAAAATCCTCGCTCATGCGCCAACGCGAGCAGAGGCCATTGCCAAAATGCAACGCGCTTTGAGTGAGACTCGCTTAGAGGGTTTGGCCACGACTTTGCCCTTCCATCAACGTATCCTGGCGAATGAATATTTCCAGCGCGGCGAGGTTTCCACCGATTTCCTCGCCCGCCGTATGAATGTGTGATTTTAATTTATAACCACAGAGACACAGAGGCACAGAGAAGATTTTGAGAAGGGAAGAGAAATAATCATTGAAGTTGCAATTTATGATTTACGATACTGATGCAGTTGCTCTTTTTAACTCTAAAATCTCTGCCTCTGTGTCTCTGTGGTTAACAATAATAAACGATAATGGGTAAACGACGGAGTGGACGTGAATTAGCATTTAGACTTTTGTTTCAATGCGATGTGGGGGATGTGCCGTTAGAGGAAGTCTTTACGGCGGCACGCGAGACCACCGAAGCCACCGATGATGTGTGGAACTTCGCGGTCGAACTGGCACGCGGGGCGTGGCTGGCGCATTCTGAATTGGATGCCTTCATCACACGCTATGCGGCAGGTTGGACTCTGGAACGCATGGCGAATGCCGACCGCAACCTGCTGCGTCTGGCGCTCTATGAAATCATCTATCGTGATGATATTCCCCAGAGCGTCAGCATCAACGAAGCCGTCGAGTTAGCCAAGCGTTACTCGACGGCGGATTCGGCCAAATTCATCAACGGCATTCTGGGCAGCTTTGTGCGCGAAAGAGGCAATAGCGGCAAACCAATAGAGCCACCATCAGCCGAGGATTGATAGAACCTCCAGGACAACCCATTACAACGGGCGTTCCACCACCCGCGTTGTTTCCACCACAGTTGTGGCCGCCGGTGTCGGCAGCATCACATTGACTTGGCCGCCATTTTCCCACAACACACTGCTGGCATTGGGAATCGCGGCGGAAACGACATTGCCACCCGCATCAAATCCAACCGTGACAGTCCCCTGCATTTGCGTTTGCGCGGCGGGCGCGGCTTGCAAAGTAATCGTTAAAACATCTGAATTAGGCTCGTAAGAGATTAGCATAGTGATTCGCTCCTGAGATTTTGGAAGTCTTTCCAAGCCAGAACCGTGCCAATTTCTTACCCCTAAAGCTTTGATTATTTGCTTGGACTGAGTTTCTTACCGACCAGCCCACCGATCATGCCTAATACCCCGCCTAAAACCAGGGAAACACACGTGGCAACGGCGGCTCCCCCCATAGCATCTTCAACAATAAACTGATCCATGCTCTTTAACCCACTGCGCTGAAAATCCTGAATCATAAACGTATTGTGGCGTATGGTATCCATAAACATAAACGTAATCAGAAAAAGAGCACTGACCCCAATAATGTTACTGATAAACCCGGTCAGCAGTCCAGCATAGGTTCCTGCTTGAATAGTGCCTGCTTTCTTGGCACCGAAATAACCGGCCAATCCACAGCACAGCAGCACGCTGACAGGAATACTATCGTTTAAGATGTTGTTGAGGGTTAAATTCGGATTTGCCAGATTATTAATGAGGTGATAGACAATTTGCGCGGCACCCAGCATAATCCCGAACAATATACCCTGCTTTTTCCAGCTATCTTTCATCATTACCCCCTCTTTGAGAGATGCTAATTGTTCTCTCAAAATACTTTTCAGTTCATCGGCCCCGACAGCTAACCAAAACCCTATTGACACCTGCCCCTGTTCCGCCTGGACATCGTTATAGTAATCCCTGAACGTTTGCAGCATAAGAGGAGCGTAGGCTTGGCGATATGCAACGGGATAGAACCGCAGTAGAAACGAGTAAAATCGTTCTGCTCTGGTTGCACTGGCCGGTTTAGTCGAGTGATTTTTCATGCTGCTGATCCTCATGCAAGATTCGCCAATAGACTTCTGGTTTGAATTAAACCAACCACTTCTTGATAGCGTTGCATCTCGGCCTGGAGCGCGCGCTGGCCCAGGGGAGTAAGCCTGTAGTACCTCCTCGTTTTATGATCCAACTGAGGGTCTAACTTATCACCGGCTGCTTCAATAAGCTGATCCGCCAACATGCGTTTAATGGAGCCATACAGCGTGCCGTTACCCATTTTTACCTGGCCCTTTGAATCCTGTTTGACCTGCTTCATGATTTCATAGCCGTGTTTTTCGCCATTCGCCAGAGCCAGCAGAATATAGAAAACGGCGGGCGTCAGAGGGGTCAAAGTCGTTGAAATCTTCATCGCTTCTTATCATATGTCCGTTACGGACATATGTCAATTGAAGAAAAATGCAGCGCATTAAGCGCAATGATAAAGCAGAAATCAGTAGCGGCTCAACGCGGTAGGAATAGTGGATGAGAATTCAAGCCTGGTGATGGGTGCCATAACTCTCCAGAGCGTCCAGGGAAACGCGGAATAACGCGGAAATTAGCTTGGTGCCTCACCCCGCACTCATATTGATGGCTGTCCGCCCACGACTGATGGTGCCACATGGTACAGACACATGGCATAAAGCATCACTCCTCCTCTTTGCAACAGCTTTTCAACCACTGCACTCAAATCTCAGGTTCAGCCCTTGCGCCCAGCCCCCGGCAGAGCGAGACGGGATGAAGGACGCTCTTTAACAGGAATATACGCGGTGGACACACCTTTGTGGGATTTAATACGGGCTGGTTGAGAAGATGTTGAAAACACGTCCAAAAGAGGAAAACTTATTTTGGAGGAGAGGCGTGGCGAGGCAGACCCACGCGTCATGAACCCTCACCCATCAAGCCCATCAAGTTAGCTACAACCAGAAATCAATCTTTATAATCTTCTAAAATGCGTTGTACCAGCGCGGAGAGGTCAGACAGTTGGTAGGGTTTAATCCAGAAGAAGTCGCAGCCTAACTCGCGGCCCTTCGCCGCATAAGGAGCGGCGTCCAGCCCGGTGAGCATAACGACCGGAATTTGAGCGGTCTCACTATTTGATTTGATCTGGCTCAATACTTCAAAGCCGTCAATTTCCGGCATCATAACATCCATCACCACTAAGTCCGGTGGGCTGGCAGCGATGCTGTCCAATGCCGCACGTCCATCTCTTGCAGTGATGACTGTATGCCCGTCTTTTTCCAGCCGAATCTGCACTGCACGGACAATATCTTCCTCGTCATCAACGACTAAGATTTTGGCAGGCATGGCATCACCCTTAATAGAGAAGTTTATTGATAATCCCTAAGAACATGATATGGCACGGCCACTGATACCCCAGTAGCTGTATTACAGCCTTCAAAGGATTGGCCGCTGTGTGCTACGATTTTATCATGCGGAGAGGAACGGCTGTGTGCGGTAACGCACACAACTAATACTTACCGAGAAAGCGGGCACGACTATCACGGTCGAGCGACTCCAGGCTTTGCACTTCGTAGCGATTGCCTTCGACATCCGTAATCAAGTAGCGGCCTGATTCAATTTCGGCCACGGCTTCATTCATGGCCTTGGTGGTGACGGTGCAGCGTCCACGATCTGTTTCCAATTCCCATACCGAGGAACCAAAGCGTTCGGTGATGTTATAGATAGCGGTGACGCGGGGCAGAAAGTAGCGCCGTCGCAACTGCTCCCGCACTAAGCTGGCGGCCTGGGGGGGCAACTCTTTTACATCGCGCAAGGCACCAATTTCTTTATTATTGCCGTCACGCAGCACGATATATTCTTCGGGGTGGGAAAGGGGAAAGGCGCGGAACGCATCGACACGCAATCCGCAGCGATCATCGGGCACAATGACGCGTAAGGTGCCATCCGGCCCGATTTCAAAAACCGTGCTGTGGGGGTCTAAATAATTAAAATCCATAAGTAAGATTAGTCTACTGTTAAGTTATCTACAAAGTCTTGTAGTTCCTGCTGCTTCTCATGGGCCGTGCGCCGCAAGCTCGCAAGTTGCTGGCGCAGTTCTTCAATGCGTGTTTCTTGAGCCGATAGCTTTTGGACATATTGCTGATAAAGCGGATTATTATGGTCTAAAGCATTCATGTTCTCCCGGATGCGCGTCTGTTCGTTGTCTATGGCTTCTAATTCCTGCTCCATTTCATCAGATTGCTCCTGCACCTCCGAAATTTTCCGCTTGCGCCGCACCAAGTCCTGTAAAGCACTTTTTAGTTTCTTTGATACTTCGGAGGTTTGCGTATAAGTTATGGTGGTATTAATATCAGCATTCAACAAGGCAATGGTTGTCGTTACAGGTCGTTCCATCACAACTTTTAGCTCGACCGTCCTTTTAGCAGGCACTTCAAATTCAAAGCGATACTCGTCGGCAGTCTGCTCTAAAAGTTTAGTCGGTTCCACCAGTTGAAACTCTGGTTCAATCATCTGCTGCACTAACACCGTCTTGGCACCATCGGACTTGTTGCCCAAGCTATAGTCCCAAACTTTCCGTTGCTTACGTTCTATAAGTAGCACGCCATGTCGCGCGGTTATGGAAGTTGTTTCCAGAACGGGCGCCTGTCCCGTGGGAACAATGGTTAAATCCAGGTCTACGGCATAAGAAATCAGTCGCTCTTCGCCCGGCTGCACATGGTTGATTTGCGCATCACCCGCATAGATGCCATCCTGAAACACGGTAATTGGCCCGCCACTAAGATGCAGCTTACTATTGTTCTTGAGACGAAAGCCGCTCATGGCCTGGGCTACCCGGCCACTGGCGTTATAGATGGCTATACGTTTACCTTCAATAGCTTGCCCGATAATCGGCACCATCGCCGCCTGCTGCCGGGGCAGTGTCACTGGTTGATTAATCACGTATTCAAAAAGGTCGCCCCGCTCCGCATTCTGGGCCTGGGGCACCACGCTTTGCGCCATTTTCTGTGCCGTTACCGGACTCGGTGCCGCCCTTTTCAGGCTCCTGGCAGCCGGTGCGGATGGTGGGGACTGAGGTATAGCTTCTTCAAATTCCGTAATCATGGCGCTGGCCATTGCTGGACTGGGTGCCGCCATCATCCCACCCCCACCCGCTATAGGCATAGCTGATTCATAGAGTTCAGATGTGGGAGCACCCACAATCTGCGGCTCGACGGTAGGCCGCGTTAGATAAATGGGCTGATAAAGCTCTTGAATAAAACTGACGGGCCGTCCCGACACCAGGCTCAGGCGCACCTCATGCCAATCTTCTTCGGTGGTGTTCTCAACAATAGCCCAACCTTGTAAATAAGGCGGCTGCTTTTTGTCTAATACCAGGCGATAGCCAGTCTTCCACACTGGCATCTCTTGCAGATAACCAGCGCGCACCTCACGCGCTTTATCGCCGCCAAAATGCAGTTGCACCAGCCGTTGCTGATCGCCTAATCCGGTGGCCAGTAGTTCTAAACTTTCACGCAGTTCTTGATCTAGAGGCTCATCTAAGAGTTGGATTTGCGTCACCTGTTCCAGTGATACTGCGCGCAGACCGCTCTCGGTCAGAACATTAACTAACTCAACCTGCTTTACAACTCCCTCTTGATTTGTTTTATCCCATTTGATTTCTACGGTTTCCCTGTGTGTGCTGACACTGAGCAAACGGCCTTCAGTCGCGGCTCCACCAGTTTCCAGGCGAATACGTGCGCCCTGAAACTGGCACAGCAACCCGCCCAGTGAAACTGTTTGATGGATGGATAACCCCATTGAATCGAGACGCCGGGTGAGAGAATCTTTGGGGGCATAAGTGACTGGCTGCACACTCCCAGTGGGATCGGACAGCACCAACGATTTGAGGATGTCATTTACCTGATCGGTGCGAAAAGAGAGATCAACCACCGCGCCGCCATTGATCTTCCCGGAGCGTTGAAAGTAACCAACACCACTGCTAAACAGCACCACTTCCCTTAATGGCAGCGGAGTGGAGGTTGGCAGATTTAAGACTTTTTCTGTTTTTGGGCGCGGTTGTCTGGAATTAGCCATTTTCTGCCTCTGCAAATGCTTTGCTGCAAATGTCTCGCTTGTCACTGCTATTCAACCGTCAGATTATCCACAAAGGTGCTCAACTGTTTTTCGGCATCGGCCTGGGCATCGCGCAGTTTGGCCCGTTGCTCCGAGAGTTGCTGAATCTGTGTTTCTTGCGCCGTCAACTTTTGCACGTAAGAACGATAGAGGTCGCTGTTATGGTCTAAGCGATCCATGTTTTCTCGGATGCGGCTTTGAGTATCACTAATTTCCTTCACCTGCTCATCAATGCGGGCGATCTGAGCTTGCAGGTCAGTGATGTTGCGACGGCGCGCCACGAGGTCTTCCAGGGCGGCGCGCAGTTTGGGTGAGACATGCGTCTCTCGTGCATACGCCACTAAAGCATTGATATCGGCATTGAGCAAGGCCACCGTTTCCGACACTGGCTGTTCGGTGACAACTTTTAGATTTGTGGTTTTCTGGCCGGGAGCCTCCACACGGAAGCGATACTGATTGGCCGTTTTAGCCATAGGTTTGGCCGGTTCGATGAGGGTAAAACCGGGGTCAATGTTCTGCTGTACAATAATGGTCTTGGCAGCCGCCGCTTTATTGCGGAAGGTGTAGACCTGCTCGCGCCGTTGCTTGCGCGAAATCGTCAGCACCCCACTTTTCGCGGCGAAAGAGAGGGTTTCGGCATGAAAGCTGGGCTGCTCGCGGCCTACCACCAAATCTAAATCTACCGCATAAGAGACCAGCCGCTCTTCGCCTGGTTGCACATCATTAATCTGCCCATCACCGGCGTAAATACCACCTTGAAAAACGGTAATCGGCCCACCAGAAAGATGCAGCCCGGTGGTGTTCTTTAAATTGAAACCATTAAGGGCACGGTCGGCATCAGAGTTGGCATCGAAAATGGAAACGCGCTCGCCCTCAATCGCCTGCCCTAAAATCGGCACCATCGCTGCCTGTTGTTTGGGCAACGTAACGGGCTTCTTGATGGCATATTCAAAAAGTTCACCCCTCTCCGCCCCCTGCGCCTGGGCGACAACCCCAGCTATCATGGCATTCTGAGCATCAGCTTTTGCTATTGCGTCCAAACCTTCTGGAAGGTCACGGCGACTACCGCCACCAGCCCCGCCAAAATTACCGCTATTAGAGAAACCTGCTGGGCCAGTTTCACCCTGCGGGCCTTGTGGCCCGACGGGGCCATTTGAAAGGTAACTGGCAGCACCACTCCTATTTAAAATAGCAGGCGCACGCGCAACGCGATTTCCCAGAGCATCTGCCCGACCCCCTCTAGCGTCATCTGTTAGATTTTCAGCATAACTTTGGGGTAACGGCGAGCCAATAACCTGCGGTGCGACGACCGGGCGTGGCACATAGAGGGGCTGGTATAAATCCTGAATAAAGCTGATAGGACGGCCCGATACGAGGCTCAGGCTCACATCTTTCCAGTCTTCATCCGTCGTATTCTCGACAATGCCCCAGCCTTGCAGATACGGTTTGTCCTTATCTTCCAATACTAAGCGATAAGTGGTTTTCCAGACTGGCATTTCGGCCAGATAGCCAGCACGCACTTCCCGTGCTCCATTGCCATCAAAGTGAAGTTGCACCGTGCGCTGGTCGTTATTAAGACCCGTCGCCATCAGTTCCAGGCTGGTGCGCAATTCTTGATCGAGACGCTCATCTAGGAGCTTGACTCGTGTGACTTGATCCAAGGGAATGGCCCGCAATCCGTTATCCGTCATCAGGTTAATAGATTCCACCGGCACCACGGTGTTGTCCTTGCCGGGCACGTTTTTCGTGCTGACGCTGATAATGCGGCCTTCAACCGCTTCACCGGGCACTTCCAGGCGCACCCGCGCACCCTGAAACTGGCCCAGCAGAGCACCTAAAGACATACCGCCGTTGATAGACATACCCGTGGCGCGTAACTGTCGCCCTAAGGGGTCTTTGGTGGTGTAAGTCACCGGACGCACATTATTGGCCGCGTCGAAGACCACCAGGGATTTGAGAATGTCGTTAATCTGATCGGAGCGAAATGACAGGTCAACATCGGTGCCGCCGTTAATCTGCCCGCTGCGGTTAAAGTAACCCACGCCGCTGCTAAAAAGCACCACATCGCGCAGGGGCAACGCTTGCACCGCGCCTTCGGCATAGACTGCCAATGTCTGGCCAAAAAGAACCCCTAATCCCACGGCTAAACAACCAATTGTTTTACGCTTCATGTCTTCCTCCCTGACATAGATGGGACGCTAATTACCCGGCGGTTGAAACCGCGTCTCCTGGCCGCTGGCCGACCGTCCCCCTCCGGGGACGGCAAGAGCATCATGTTTGTGCCGTCCGCGCAGGCGGACGGTCGGCTGAAAGCCCTGAGCCGTGAATTTATTCGCCGGGCCAAATTAAATAGCGCATAAAATTATGCGTCACCATAGGTGTTGCGTCCCATCTATATAAAGATTCCGTTCCTTGATGATAACACTTTAGAATGAAATGAGTGCTTTTAATTGATTTAAATTGACGATAAGTAAGGACAGAAGTACAATCAAGGAAAGGTCGTTGCAGTAGAATTATTGTGGGAGCGTCATTTCGGGGCAAAACGTCGAATGAGCGTCCCAATGTAGACTTCAGTCGCACTGAGTCACACGAGGAGTCCTTATGGCCACTGCCGATTATCCGCGTGACGCACAATTTCCACTTCATCCACCCGCTAATACGCCGAACGATGCGGTAACGGTTTTGCAGCGCAATCTGGCTCGCCTCGCAGTGCGCCGCAATAAGCAGCGCATGTGGCAAGCCGTGGTGCAGGCTACGACCTGGGGCGTTGGGGCGGCGGCCCTGCTGGTTCTCGCCTATCGCTTCTATCTCATAGATGGCGAATGGTGGGTGCCCCTGCTGGTGATTGGCGCGGCCTTGATTATCGGCTATCGCAACGGATTATTGCGCCACTCCGGGCCTTTTGATGCCGCCCTGGATGCTGACCGTTCTTTGGGGCTGCAAGAGCGATTATCTTCGGCCCTGGCCTTCATTCAACCGGACGCCGTGCGCCGCCAGCGCAAGTTGCAAACAGGTACGAGTTGGGCCAGCCGCTTAGGGGCTATCCTGTTGCCCCGTATCGCTTATGAGACCGCCGTCACACCATTAAGCACCCAATTGGTGCCTGCCCTCGTGCAAGATGCGGCGGCGCGTTCGGCAGAGGTTGATCCGAAAAAGCTTTATCCCACCACTTTTGATCGCAGCACCAAACTGCTGGTGCTGTTCACCACTTTATTAGCTATCTTTTGCCTGATGCCAAACATTCAGTGGTTCCGCACGGCAGAGCAGCGCAAATTAGCCACCGTGTTGCAGCAGCAGGGCAAAGAGTTAGAAGCCATTGCCAAAGTTGTCCATGACAAGAAGGAAACGGAGCAAGACCCCCAGACCAAAGAGCTTTCCAGGCGGCTCAGTGCCCTCGCCCGTAAACTGCAACGCGGCCGCATGACCAAGAGAACGGCTCTCGTCGAGATGGGCCAACTGCATAAAGACCTCGAACAAGCGGCGCAGAATAAGCAACAGAATAGCTCGGCCAATATGCAGCAGATGGAGCAGGAGTTGCGCAACCAGCAGATGGAGAGTCCTGAAGGCCAGAAGATGCAAGAAGAACTGGCCCGTAAGAACTACGAGGCAGCGGCCAAGCAACTCGAAAAGATGGCTGACCGCCTGCAAAAAGGCGACATCAAACCCCAAGAGGGCGAGAAGATGGCCAAAGACCTTGAAAAAGCAGCCGAGGCATTGCGCAAACAAGGCGGCCAGCAGAATGAGCAAGCCGCCAAGCAACTCGAACAGGCCGCGCAAGGATTACGCCAGCAGAATCAGCAATCGAAACAGGGGCAAAACGGCCAGCAGAATCAACAAAACCAGCAGAATGGCCAACAGGGACAACAGGGTCAGCAGCAAAAGAGCAACAGCCAGGCCCAGGCCGGGGCCGCCAGTGCCCTCCGCCAGATGGCGCAGGGGCTTCGGCAGAATGCCTCGCAATCGGGTAACAGCCAGGGCTTGCGTGATATGCTACAAAAGATTCAGCAGGCCGAAAAAGATACCGGACAAAATAACAGCAGCCAGAGTGGTGATAAACCCTGTCCCAAGTGCGGCAAATATCACCCCGGCGGCACATGACAGGGTGATGGCAAGTCCGGTTCGGGCTTAACACCAGGCAAAGATATAGGCGTTTCTGATCCACATGGTAAGGTTGGCGGCGGCGCGGGCTTAGGGCCACGCAACCACACGACGGGCAATAACGCTGGCGGTGGCGTTTCCGGCGTTAAGAGCAATCAGACTGGCGACAAGCGGCGCTGGGCCGACCAGTGGAGTGACCGTCTCCCCAAAACACACAAGAAGATTGACCGCATTACCGGTAAATACAGCAAGGATGGCGAAACCGAGCAATTGCAAACGCAAGGCGACTCGCAAGGCGGACAGGTCAAAACTCCGTATTACAAAGTCTACGAGAGCTACAAGAAAGATGCGGAAGATGCCGTGTCCAAGGATGTTGTGCCGCCCGAATATAAGCAACCCGTCAAAGATTACTTCGACAGCCTCAAGCCAGATGGGAAGTAGGGACTCCACGAAAGGAAATTACAGCACTGGCTAATAGACCTTGATACCTGTTAGCCACTTCGCACAGTAGAGACGCGATTAATCGCGTCTCTACTCACATTACCAATCTGCTATGGATGCCAATGCTGCTGTCTCAGAGTTCGTCACAAAAATTGATGCCATTAAGAGCCAGATGGCTCGCGTTATTGTCGGGCAGGAACAGATTGTGGAAGGTATATTGATGTGCCTGTGTGGAGGCGGTCATGCCCTCCTAGAAGGCGTACCTGGCTTGGGTAAGACCCTGATGGTGCGGACACTGTCTCAATCTCTGGGACTGCACTTTGCCCGCATCCAATTTACCCCCGACCTGATGCCTGCCGATGTCACTGGCACCAATATCATTGCTGAATCGCCCGATGGCCGCAAAGAGTTCCAATTCCAGCATGGCCCGGTTTTTACCAATGTGCTCTTGGCCGACGAAATTAACCGCGCCACGCCTAAAACCCAGAGTGCGCTTTTAGAGGCCATGCAGGAGAGGAGCGTCACAGTAGCAGGCAAAACCTATCAATTAGCCGAGCCTTATATTGTCTTAGCGACCCAGAACCCGTTAGAAATGGAAGGCACCTATCCCCTGCCCGAAGCGCAGCTTGACCGCTTTCTGTTCAAGCTAAAAGTCTATTTTCCGAGTCTGGAGGAACTGCTACAAATCCTGAATCGCACCACCACGGGAGCGGGCGACCGGCCCGATGAAGTGATTGATGCAGCGGGTATCATGACTCTGCGCCGCCTGGTGCGGGAAGTGCCCATTGCGCCCCACATTCAGGAGCACGCCGTGCGGATTATGCTCGGCACGCACCCGGACAGTGAATTTGCTACCGAGAACGTGCAAAAGTATGTGCGCTATGGTTCCAGCCCACGCGGGGCGCAGGCGATTATCCTCGCTGGCAAAGTTCGTGCGCTATTGCAAGGTAGGTTTCATGTCTCTTCGGAAGATGTTGACTTCGTGGCACGCCCGGCCCTGCGGCACCGAATTATTCTGAACTTTGAAGGTCAGGCGGAGTCTATTGAAACCGATACTTTAATTGACGAACTATTGACAAAACACGCACTTATTGCTGCTTAGCCGTGTCTTATGAGATGAAGCCGTTTTATTATTATGCCCATTGCAGTACTATTAAGAATGTAAGGAATCTGTCTAGTGGATGCCAAATTTAGGTCTAAAAGCTCAACTGACTCTCCCCACAACTCCCTCGCGCCAGATGCCGAACATACTGGTGAGGTTACCATGAGCCAGACTGACAATAAACAAACTTTAGCTTATACCCCGCTCGACCCGTCCACACCTCTCATCCTGGAGGCGGGGCAAACAGGCGAATTAGAAGGGCGTGCCATCCCTCAAGCGACAGAACCGCGCTCCCATGAATTGCGAGTGTTGCTGGTGGATGACCATGATGACATGCTCAGTATGATGAATTTGCTGATGTCCCGGCGCAGCTATTCCGTGGCGACAGCTAATTCTGGCTCCAAGGCGCTTCAATTGATGGAAAGCTTTGCCCCGCATATTGTGGTCAGCGACATCAGTATGCCCGACATGGACGGCTATGAGATGATGGAAGCCTTACGCGCCGGAAGCCAGGGCACATCCTTTAAATCTATTGCCCTGAGTGGTTATGGTCTGGAAGATGATCGTCAGCGTGCCCAGGCTGCCGGATACGATGGCCACCTCACCAAACCCATTGATTTCGATGTGCTTTTTGAACTGATGGATCGCCTGATAGCTCCGACCACACCGAATTCAAATAATCCAGCCAAACCCTCCGTAGAAAGCTAAAGTTTAAAACCTATAGTAAAAAACCTCTTAGGTGCTTACACTTACAACCACCGTTTGTTGTTAATGCTCGCTTAAAGAGGTATCCCTATTAACACGCCACGCCTTTTAGTCGTTTACAACCCGATGCTGCATTACCACCGCATCGAGAACACCCTACCCCAACTCAAGCAAGCCCTACATGGGATGGAATTGACTGAGACTCAAGACTTGGAAATCCTGGCAGGGGACGAGTTGCAATCCTATAATGGGCTACTGGTGTACTGCACCGGCAAAGACCTCAGTGATACCCAGTTTGCCGGAATCGAGCGTTTTGTGGCCGATGGCAAAGCCCTGATCGGCATCCATAATGCGACCGACACCTGGAAGAATAACCCTCAATACATCCAACTGGTTGGCGGCAAGTTCATTACCCACCCGCCCCAACTGGCCTTACATATTGAGGTGGTAGATAGTCACCACCCCATCACCTCCAGCCTGAGTGATTTCGATACCTGGGACGAACTTTATATCATGGAGACTGACCCCAGCAGCTATCACCTACTGCTTCAAACCACCAGCCATGAAAACCGTCCCCTTCCCATCGCCTGGGTGAAGGAACACGGCAAAGGCCGTATTTTTTATACAGCATTAGGTCACGAGCCAGTGGAGCGTGATAATGGTGGCCCTTTTAATCCTCATTTTCACGACCTATTGCGGCGCGGCACCCTGTGGGCATTGGGATAATCAAAGCTCAACTCGTCTTTTCAACACAAAGAACACGAAGCATACACAGAGACCACAAAGGAGTTCATTAAGTTCAAAAAGCACTTTTTTGTGTCCTTTGTGTGTCCTTTGTGCCTCCTTTGTGGCCTTTGTGTTGAAACAGGGGAGAAAACTTCAGAAGAACACATCAGCAACCACAGCCAAGAGGAAGAACACGCTGATAGCGCCATTGACAGTGAAAAAGGCGGCGTTTACCCGGCGCAAATCGTGTGGGTTCACGATGGCGTGTTCATAGATGAGAAATAAGGCAATCAGGGCCACTGCTCCCATAAAGATGTTGCCCAAGGCGGCGATGTGTCCGAAGGCGAGCAATAAGACAATAAAAATAGCGTGAAAGACCCTTGCCAGAGTGAGGGCGGCTGGCACACCCCAACGGCGCACCATCGAGTGCAAACCCATCTTCTGGTCGAACTCCTCATCCATTGTGGCATAGATGATGTCGAACCCCGCCACCCAGAACATCACGGCAGCCCCTAACACGACTGGTGGCCATTCCAGGCGACTGCGCACAGCAATCCACGCCCCAATCGGCGCAATGCCCAGGCAGAAGCCAAGGACAAAGTGCGATAATGAAGTGAATCGCTTACAGAAAGAATAGAAGCACAAAACAATGAGCGTCGGTAAGGCTAAAGCGCACGCTAAGGGATTGAGTTCATAGGCCGCCACGACAAAAACCATAGCACTAGAGATGACTAAAGCACTGGCCTGCCCGACCGAAACCTTACCCGCTGGAATCTCTCGCCCAGCAGTGCGCGGGTTAGCTGCATCAATGTTGCGATCTATAATGCGGTTGAAGCCCATCGCCGTTGTGCGTGCCGTCACCATCGCTACCAGAATCCAGAGGACAATGCGCATTGCGGGCAAGCCGTGCGCTGCTATCAGCATCGAAGCCAAGGCAAAAGGCAAGGCAAAGAGCGTGTGCGAGAACTTGACAAGCTCTAAATAGTCGCGGAGTGTTGGGCGGGGGCGGGCTGCTGCCTGAGGATATTCTGTAGCCATTTTATAGCTTCACCTTGGTAATGTCATTTGCCGCTGTTCCAGCGTTGTGTATCAATCGCAACACCCAATTGATCTAATACACGGTCAACAACAGTATCTAAAACTTCCTCAACGGTATCGGGCTGATGATAAAAGTGCGGACACGCGGGCATGACTAGCGCGCCCGCCTCCGTCACCGCTTGCATATTCTTCAGATGAATCAGGGAAAGCGGCGTTTCACGCGCCACTAAAATTAACTTACGTCGCTCTTTGAGCGTCACATCCGCAGCACGGGCTATTAAATCATCGGAGGTGCCGTGGGCAATCCTTCCCAACGTGCCCATTGAGCAGGGAATCACGACCATGCCATCATGTGGGTTGGAGCCAGAGGCAATCGGGGCACTGATCTGACGAGGGCTAAAATAGCGTACATTGTTGAGAGATGAGCCATCAGCGCCAAAGAGTTTAGTCAGGTCGGGGGAGGTGGCGTTTAGCTTGATGTCGCTCTCGGCAGCCAGAGATACACACGCAGGCTCACTGATAACCAGAGAAATATGCACCTGGGCTACATGAAGCTTCTGAAGCAGGCGCAGGGCATAAAGCTGCCCTGAAGCTCCCGTCATCGCCACGATAATGTGCATAAAATTAAGGGGTTGCGCTATTCTCTAAAAGCCGGTTTGCGCCTTGGGCCAGGAGTTGCTGTGCCACTTGCTCGCCCAAAGCTTGAGCATCGCTTACGGCTCCGCAATCTTCTGCAAAAACATGCTGCGCTCCATCGGGCGATAGCACAGCCGCCCACAGTTCCAGCGAACCCGCAACTGCCAATGCCCGCGCCCCTAACGGTGTGGAGCAACCCGCATTTAAGGCGCGCATTGCGGTACGTTCTGCCGTAATTTCAGCCCGCGTGGCCTCATGATCTATCGCTTTGAGGATGCGCAGCGTTTTTTTGTTGTCTGCACGGGCTTCAATCGCCAGAGCGCCCTGACCCGGCGCGGGCACAAAATCGCGTTCATTGAGCCGCCGTTGGCGCTCTGTGGCTACTTCAACTTGCAACCGTTGCAGTCCGGCCCGCGCTAAGATAATGGCATGGAAGTTTTGCTCTTCCAGTTTGCGCAAGCGCGTATCAATATTACCGCGTATGCTTTCGATGACTAAGTCAGAGCGCAGATGCAGCAGTTGGGCACTACGGCGCAGGCTCGAAGTGCCCAGTCGTGCGCCGTGTGGCAAAAATGGCAGGGCCGCTAATTTAGAATCGGCTGGTGGCCAATCCTGCCAGTCAGGATGCAAAATACAAACGTCACAAGCGGTTTCGCGTTTGGGGATGGCCCCAATGCACAGGCCCGCTGGTAACTCCGGGGGCAAATCTTTAAGTGAATGCACGGCGAAATCAATCTGGCCTTGCAAAAGCGCGTGTTCAATTTCAAGCGTAAAAACACCCTTGCCGCCAATCTCTGGTAAGGCTGCACCTTGTAACTTATCGCCAGTCGTGCGAATCACTCGTTCTTCAATGGTAAGTCCCGGATGCGCCTCTTGCAGTGCCGCCGCCACCAGACGCGACTGCGCCAATGCCAAGGGGCTGCCGCGTGTGCCCATGATGAGGGTCTGGGGTTTGGGGTTGCGGGTTTGGGGACGGGAACTCTTATTATTACGCATTGCCATATCTTTGTTGGATAGAGGCTCCTATCACGTCAGGTAGTAAGCCCAAACCCGCAACCCCAAACCCTGGCTCATCTTGCTACCCCATTTAACAAATGGGGTGCGCCAAAGAAAGAAATGACTAACAACAAAAATCCACAAACCACTACAAGATTCGTGCGTCGCCCGCGCCACCCCAAGCCCTGGCGTGCGCCCATATAGATGGCAAATGTTACCCAGGTCACAAGGGAAAATATCACCTTGGGGTCTTGCAAAACCGCATATTGCTGCTGGTGCATCTGCTGCCACATGATACCCGTCAGGATACCCAGCGTCAGCATGGCTAAGCCAAACGATGTGGTGCGGTAAATGAGATCATCCGCTACCTGCAAAGAAGGCAAGCGTTGCCATAAGCCCGACAATCGTTTGCGTTTCAGCAAGCCTTCCTGAATCAGATAAATCAGGGAAGCGGCGAAGGCGAAGGCCAGTGCGACATAGCTAATGAGAATGATGAAAACATGAATTAGCAGCCAGCTTTGTTCCAGGTGCAACGCACGCGGCGCGGCATTATGCAAAAGGGGTGCAGTGAACGAATAGATAGCAGCGATTAAAGCCACGGGAGTCACGAACACGCCCAACGTTCTGCGTCCTAAACGTTGGCCCACCAGAAGATAAGCAATGGCTAAAATCCAGCCGAAAAGTCCGGCCACACCGGCCTGCACAGTGAATAAAGCGTGCCCCTGCCCGACCAGCGCCAGAAAATGCAGCAATGCGCCCAGTCCCAGCACAATACGCCCGGTGATGGCAGCAGAGTGATGCCCTGCCTGGCCTGATTCCAGAGCAACATCGGTTGAAGGTTTATCCGGCTGCAAGAAGAGTTGGCTCCAGAGTAAGAGCATGGATGCCAGGTAAGCCACCACAGCCCCCAGCAGGAGCAAGCTTTCATAGCGCGATAACCAGGAAGTGTTCATGCCCTGTCACCTGCCTCATCATCCTCCGCAGCCATACCTTCGGAGTTCTCAGTTTCCTGAGCCATTGCCCCATTTAGACTTTTCCCGTTAGCATGGTCAGCAGCTAATTCAAGACTAAAGGCACGGCGCAGAACTTCCACATCTGCCGAGCCTGCTTCTCCGGCTTCGCGCAGATGGCGCAGCGGCGCGTGCATCAGCTTGCCAGAGATGGATTTCGCTAAGGCCCGCACAATTTCTTGCTCACGGGGAGAGAGGTTGGGCAGTTGCGCCAGGGTCGCCGCGACTTCCTTATCTCGAATTTGGGCCGCATGTTGAGCCAGAGCCGCCATGATCGGTTGCGCCTCACGAGAGCGATACCAGCCCGCCCAATCGGTGACTTCGGCTTCAATAATAGACTCGACCTGCTGTAACTCACGCGCCCGTTGCGCTAAGTTGTTGTTCACTACGCCCTGTAAATCGTCAATGTCATACAGGAAGACGTTATCGAGTTGATGCGCGCCCGGTTCGATGTCGCGGGGCACGGCGATGTCTACTAAAAACAAGGGTCGCTGGCGACGCGCCTTCATCGCGGCTGCCACTTGCTCGACTGTCACCACAAAACCCGGTGCCTGGGTGGAGGCAATCACAATATCGGCTTCGGCCAGTCGCTGCGGAAACTCCTCCCAGAACACGGCTTCGGCAATAGGTTTCTCTTGATTAAATTGCTCGGCCAATTCGACAGCGCGGGCGTGGGTGCGATTGGCGACCAGCACACAACGCGCCCCGGAAGCCACGAGGTGTTGCGCCGTCAAAGCCGACATTTTTCCAGCGCCAAGAATCAGCACGGTATGCCCGGAAAGCGGGCCAAATATCTGGCGGGCTAACTCCACGGCGGCTGAACCAACGCTCAACGCACCCCGCCCAATGGCCGTTTCACTGCGGGCACGTTTGCCACAGGATATTGCCCGACGAAATAGCTCATCTAAGATGTTGCTGATCGCGCCATGCGTGCGGGCTGCTTCAAAGGCTGTCTTAACCTGTCCTAAAATCTGGCTTTCGCCTAAAACCAGGGAATCTACCCCGCAGGCCACTTGAAATAGATGGCGTGCAGAGTCCGCATCATAGCGTTGATAAAGGTAAGGGTTGAGACCGGCTAGGGGCAGATGATGAAAGTCTTGTAAAAACTTTTCCAGGCGAGGTAGTGAATCGTTGGGGCCGACGGCATAAATCTCGGCCCGGTTGCAAGTGGAAAGGATAGCGGCTTCCCGCACCCCGCTGGCTTCGCGTAAGCCGCGCAATGCGTGCGGCAGTTGCGCGGGAGCCAGCGCCAACTGTTCGCGCACTTCCACCGGGGCCGTTTTGTGATTTAAACCTAATAAAAACAGTTGCATTTAACGTCAGTTCATAGAGCGGATAGGATTACGTTTATAAGTTTAACAACTTATCTATCAACGCCTCCGCTGCGCTACGCTGCCCCTGTCTCAATAACGCTAAGGCTTCACTATCGAGAATCGCCCGCCAGAGTTCGGCCCGCTCCGCTTGCGTCTCTAATTTTTGTTTCAGGGACGCACGCTGACTGCCCATAATTTCCAACAAAGCTTCATATTCCGGCCCAATGCAGCCTTCGATCTGCATCTTCAAATGACGCGCCAGAGCCGGACTTTGGCCCGCTGTTGTGATGCCAATCGTTATAGCGTCCCGCCGCACCGTTGCCGCCGAATGGAAGTCGCTGAGGGAAGCATCATCAGCCACATTACACCAGATACCGTGTGCTTGCGCTTCGTGAGCAATGGCGGCATTCACCGCCGGATTGTTCGTGCAGGCAAATACCAAATGCTGCTCTGCACAGTCACCTGCTTGAAATGGACGCGCCAGATGCTTGATTTCTGCTAACATCGGGACAAACGCATCGCACAGTTCAGGTGCGACGACAGTGACTTGCGCGCCGCATTCTAATAACGACGTCACCTTGCGTTGCGCCACGAGGCCGCCGCCCACCACCAGGCATGGTTTATTTTCTATATTGAGGGCGACTGGCAGGAGTTTCAACCTAACCCCCCGGCCCCCTTCCCGAAACAGGAAGGGGGAGCCAAAGGACTGCTTTTCTGTTAATTTTATGAGTTAGCACCGGGGTTAGATGATACTTCGTCAGCATATTAGAATTAACCTTATTGCTGATCCTCCGACTCCCCCTTCCCGTGCCGGGAAGCGGGCCGGGGGGTTAGGTCATCCCCCACCTGCTGCTCTAAGTTACGCGCTAAACGCTCCAACCGGAGGAGATAGAAGAACACGCCGCCCCAGGTTATTACGGCCACGGCGAGGACAAACATTAAATCTGTGCTCATGCCCACTGCACTTCCCTTAGTCGCTGGCTGGCCATTTCAAAACGAGATCGCAGTTTGGCCATCCACACCAACAGCATGATATAGCCAATAACGTTAAACCAGAGCGCAAATTTATTTAAGGCATCACTTGTAATCACTGTATTAGACGGGTGCAAAGTCGCATTGTCTGGTAATAAGCGGCGGTAGACCATCGTCGAGAAGATAGCCACGATCAAGCCGATGATGGCATACACCGCCCACAGATTGCGCTTTTTATCTTCGTCTTCCACCGCGCCGCGCAGGGCAAACAAGGCGGCATAAGTAAGTAAAGTTGTCACAATGCCAACCTGCTGCGGGTCCCAACTCCAATAGGCACCCCAGTTGGTGCGCGCAAAGATGGCCCCGGTGATAGTGGCAATGACACAAAAGACGGTGCCGACTTCGGCATAGGCTAATGAAAGCGCATCATAGCGCGGCTGGCGCGTGCGCAACCATGAAATGCCATACCAGGCGGCCATCAAGAAGGCGACTTCCATTGCAATCGCCATCGGCACATGAAAAAAGGCAATCTGCCGTGTGCGCAATATCAGGTTGCCGTCGTGGATGGGTGGCACCGCAAAACCGATCAAAATTCCCGCTGTCACCCAGATTCCGACTACGAAGGGAAATACCATAGCGTTATTCGTTACTCTTTCATTTCAAATCTACGCCGACCAGACAAAATCAAACAACATCCAGGCGGCGGTGACAACGGCTACGTCGTAGCCAAGCATAATTTGTAGCGCAGGCCAGAAATCACCCTGGGGGCCAACCGCTCCAAACGCTGCCGCCGTGCCTGTCGAGGCTGCGACTAATAATGGTAACACCAATGGAACGGCAATCGCCGCGAAAAGCGAACCGCGTGCGCGAGCTTGACTGGCTATCGCCCCTAACAGGGATGACACCACCGCCAGGCCAACATCGCCCAGCAAAAGCACTAACAACAATAATCCGGCGCGGCTCAATTGCGCGTTTAGCAAAAGCACAAAGATCGGCACGGCTGCCGCTTGGGTGCCAACCAGCAACACAAGATTAAAGAGAGCTTTACCCCACAGCACAGCATCAGGGGGGCAACTCAAGCGCAGCAAAGTTGCCGTGCCGCTCTCTTCCTCTTTGACGAAAGAACGCGCTAAACCCACCAATGCGGCGAATAACAGCACCGTCCAGAGCAGGCCAGCCAGAGTTTCTGGCTCTAACCTCTGGCGGGCCACACTGAAACTGAGCGCCACAGGCGAGGCAATGGAAAATAAGGCGATTGAGTTCAGCGCGGCCCGTGTGCGCCATTCACTGCGCCAGTCTTTCCAGAATACAGCCTGCACGGTTGCCCAGGTCGCACGCGGCACCAGTGCTGTCAAAGGGTGCAGGGTGCTCTCACGCGCTCCGGGTGGTTGAATAGCCGCTGATGAACCAATTTCCATCGTTGTCTTTATGACATCTTACATCTTATATAGAGAGAGATTGAGAAAAGGGATTGGAACCTTGTGGGACAGGCACTCCTGCCTGTCTACTCTAAACCAAGCCAGACAAGAGTGTCTGGCCTACGGTTACTATTCCACAATTATAGAACCCCTTCTCAATGTCTATAAAATCTGCTCTTTATAACTCAATGCGCTCGTCACAGAGTTCCAGGTCACGCGGATCATTGGTCGCAATCAACGCCAAGCCCTGCTCTCGTTGCGCTTCGACCACGCGTTGCAAAATAGCACGTCCCGCCTCATCTAAATTAGCAGATGGCTCGTCTAATAAGAGCAGCGGTGCCCGGTGCAACGTTGCCACGGCGAGTTGCAAACGCGCCCGCAGGCCACTTGATAAATCCATCGCTAAATCATTGCGGCGCGTGTGGAGGCTAAATTTTTCCAGATGTGACAGCACTGCATCTGGCGTTAACTCTACGCCCCGCACCCGACCAAAAAATTCAAGGTTCTCGCCCACCGTTAACTCACGATAAACCGGAGCATCCGGCGCGGCCAACCCACACTGCCACTGCAACACCTCTGCATCCAAGGCACCCTGCGCATCGCCTGTGGGCAGCCATTGCACTCTACCCGACGTGGGCCGCGTCAACCCCGCTACAATTTTCAGCAACGTACTTTTACCCGCGCCATTCGATCCCAACACCGCCGCGACGGTGCCAACCTCGACCTCAAAGTTCACATCCCGAAAGACTACGCGCGCTCCATAACGTTTGGCTAACTTTCTGACGCAGAGCATAGTAGGGTTTGGGGTTCAGGGGTTGGGGTTTGGTACAAACGACAATCTATAAGCAGAATGAACGTAATAGGTTCTATTTAGTCTGACTAATGCAGCTCACCCTAAACCCCAACCCCTGAACCCCAAACCCTACCTATCCCGGCTGACCACATAATCGGCAATATCACAGAGTCCAGTGAGGGCGGTACTGGGTTCAAAATCTACAAGCTGGGCCTTAGCGGACGTGATGAAGTTACGCGCTATGCCCAGTGAATAGGGAACCGCATCGCAACTGCGCATGATGGTCAGGGCACGCTCCACTTCTTCATCGGTAATCCCGCTTTTGCCAATTATCGCTTGTAACTCCTGCTTTTCTGTCTCGCTGCACACTTGCATGGCGCGTAACATCGGCAAAGTAATATCGCCTTCTCGAATATCGTTACCGACTGGCTTGCCGACACGTCCTTCGGTAGCGACAACATCAAATACGTCATCTACAATCTGAAAGGCCATGCCTACATCGCGGCCAAAGCGGGCCAGTTTTTCCACCGCATCAGCCGGGGCATTCATCGCCATTGCTCCCAGACGACAGGCGCAATCCGTCAGCGACGCCGTTTTAAGGGCAATAATATCCAGATACTGCTTCTCTTTCATGCCTAGATTGCCGCGTGTTTGCGTTTCTAACAGTTCACCCGCGCACATCTCGGCTGTGGCATGAGCCAGCGGATACATAAGATCGGCAAAACCCTGCTGTGACGCGGTGACGAACACCTGGGCGAAAAGGTAATCTCCGACTAATACGCTGGTCTCGTTGCCCCAGATTAAATTCGCCGTGGGCTTGCCCCTCCGCGTTTCCGCCGCATCCACTACATCATCGTGCAAGAGAGTCGTGGTGTGTGTGAGTTCCACGGCTGCCGCGCAGGTGACGACACGGGCATTAGGAACTTCTCCCACATCGCCACAGACTTGAGCCGCTAAGAGCGCCAGGGCTGGCCGCAGCCGCTTGCCACCCGCACTGAGCGTATGGGAGGCAATATCAGCAATCAATTTAACGGGCGTAGTAATTAGGTGCTCTAACTCGGTCTCAACCGCCTTCATGCGCGTTTGAATGCCCGCTAAGGCTGCCATGATATTGACCCGGCGCACCCCGCTCACCGCATCCGCTGAAAGTTGATTCCACGGTGCCGTGCGGGGCATATCGGGTTCTGCTATGGGTTGGCTAGTGGCGGCAACTTTATCAGTAGCAGGAGACAGGTTAGGAGCAATATCAGTTAGGCCGTTGCTGGCGGCAATATTATGGACGCTGAGTGCCCCACCCCGCTCATTAGCGACTTCAACGGCTTCGACGACCGTCTGCTGTACATCCGGGCGCACTTCCGGCAGAGGATGCGAACCATTGCGATAGATCACCGTTTCTTCTGCTACACCAACAACGCCTACCGCAGCAGGCATGGACTGAGGCGCATGAGGCTGTTGTTCCCCAGTGTCGCGCAGATTATGGTTATCCAAAGTCATAGCAATCGCGCCTTTACTGTGCGCTTAAGTAATAGGAAAGAACTTCTAACTGCGACGTTAAATCCACATTGCGTACCACAATGCCCGGACGCACCAGAATCGTCACTGGCGCGAAATTCAAAATAGCCTGCACGCCTGCTGCAACCAATTTGTCCACCGTTTCCTGCGCCGCTACACGCGGCACAGCAATCACCCCAACCTGCGCATTCAGTGCCGAATTGACTTTCGCTAAATCATCTATATGATAAATCGTGCAGCCATTGAGCACCTGTCCGACTCTTTGCGGCTCACTATCAAACGCAGCGACAATATGGAAGCCGCGTTCGGGGAAACCCGGATAACTCAAGAGGGCACTACCCAAGTTGCCCGCTCCCACTAAAAGCACATCATGGCGAGCATCCAAACCCATAATCCGGGAAAGATGCGCTTCTAAGTCGGCTACATCATAGCCCAACCCCGGCGTGCCGAATTCCCCGAAGTAAGATAAGTCCTTACGGAACTGTGCTGCATTGATGCCAGTGCGTTGGGCAATCTCTGTCGAAGAAGCCGTTGGCACCCCATCGGCCCGCATCCCCCGCACACACTGTAAATAAGCACTGAGCCGCTCAATAGTAGGCTGCGGCACCTTCACTAAATTAGCAGCATCTTCTAAGCTATTGGGAGTCGTGTCCATCTTTGATTGCAGGCTTGCTCCATAGATAAGTCTCTGACTTAAAACTCACCCTTCTTCACCCAGAGTTTTGGTTGCTTAATATTCAATGATACCAAGCCTGGTGCAATTATTGCACCCACTTCGAGAATTTTTTCACAAACTTAGCCATCATCCTGCTATCCATTACTTCACAACCCCAGCTACGTTACTCTCATAGGAAGAGGATTCAAAACTTCGCGTGACATCACTGAGTAGTTCCGTTAATCAATGTAGATGATGCATGAGAAATAACCATCTTCAACGTGCTGCCTTTATGGAGAGAAGAAAAGGACTATGAAACAAAGATATTGGTATCTTGGCTTAGCGGCTTTAGGTTGCTTTTTAGTCACCGTGAAAGACGTGGGCGCACAGCCCGATCCCAACGATGTGGGCAAAGCCGCTAATCCTCCAGCCAGGCAGAACAAACAGGCCAAAAAGCTCAGAGCGGCTAACAAGGGAAATACGCTGTTGTTAGGGCCTAAATTGGCAGAACGCGAAATTCAGCAGTTGGAAGAGATGTTTGGTCAGCACCTCACGGAGAAACAAAAGCAAGCTATTGCAACCTCAGCGACCACCCGCAATGACACCATTATAGCGGCGCAGAAAAAGCACCAGGAAAATGTCGCGGCAGCCCTTGGCATCACGGTGGAAGACCTGGCGCTCAAGCGCAAAGCCTATCTGCAACTGCACAAAGGCGTGCAACTTAATGACGAAGCCGCCATTAGAAAAGGCTTGCGGCGCGGCAACCTGCAATAATAGTTGCGGGGCAACTCATGCAGTCGCCATAGGCGTTATATAACTAACTTGCCAAATTAAGTTCTAAGGTCACAGGTTCAAACTAAAGGAGATTTAGATGAAACAGCAGAAATGGATTGTGGGTTCAACAGCCTTAGTGCTGGTTCTCGGCACGGTCGGGAGTGCCTTAGCCAGCACCCCCAGTAGCACTAACGGCATTCGTATCGCCCAGGCCCCAGGCAAGAAGAAAGGCAAAAAAGGTAAAGGCGGCAAGCAGGGTGGCGGCGCACCACTCAAGATGTTAGAAAACGCGCTGGGTCGCCCCCTTACCGATAAAGAGAAGCAGGGCGTCCTAGATTCCTACAAGACCTATCAGGAAGGCGTCGCTAAGTCGGTTGGCCTCACGGTACCAGAATTACAGGCCAAAATGAAAGCCTATCGCGCCGCGCACCGGGGCCAGGCCAAAGGTGGGGCAGGAGCCACTGCCGCTCCCGCCGCACACTAACAAATTTCATCAGGCCATAGGCATAAAGGTTGGAGCGAAGGTTAATTGAATAACCACGGCTTCAACCTTTATGTTTTATTGACACGAAGCGGGCCTCATCAACAGTGACACCGCCATTCGCAGTGCGTTAGTAAAATTAAATCCCGCGCCTTAGCATTAACAACTATCATCATAACACTGGCCAAGACGGTGTAACTTTGGGTGTAAATAATTGTCTTTAAGAGTAGTCATAGCCACACGCCTCCACAACTGAGCCATACATATTTTGCTGTAAGGGGTGACACCATGTTCAAGCTACGTTCCCCATTCCATCCGGCTCCACTCTTGGGAGTCCTTGCCGTTCCCGGCTTGCTGTACACCGCAACTTCATCCCGCGCCGCCGAGACGACTGTGTCAACAAAAACGGCACGCATCGGATCAGCCACTAGACCATCAACCACCAAACCAACGACTTTAAGCGGTGACCAGAAGATTCTCCACACCCTCAACCGCCTCGGTTTTGGGCCACGGCCCGGCGATGTGGAGACGGTGCGCCAGATGGGATTGGGGCGTTGGATTGACCAGCAACTTTCGCCAGAGAGCATAGACGATAGCAAGGTGGAAGGGAAAGTCTCCCGTTTAACCACCTTGAATATGCCTGCCAATCAACTGATGCTGGCCTATACTGCGGACACGGCGGCTTTCATCAAGAATTTGGTAAAAGAAGGCAAAATTCCTAATGGCAATGACCCAATTAATAATATGCCCGCCACTGCTGGTCAGGTGACCAAAGTGGACACGATGCAATTAGACCTCAAGCCAGAGCAGCGTCGCTTACTGGACATGGTCGAAAACAGTGGCTTGCCGCGCGGCCTATCTATCCAGGCGGTGGGTGAATTGGAAGTGAGCAAGATTACCCGCGCTGTGGAATCGAACCGCCAATTGCAGGAAGTCCTCGTTGATTTCTGGAGCAACCACTTTAACTTGGATGTCAAAAAAGGCCCCGTCCGCACCTTGAAAGTGGTGGACGAACGCGAAGTGATTCGGCCCCATGTCCTGGGCACCTTCCGCCAGTTGTTAGGGGCTTCGGCGAAAAGCCCGGCCATGCTCTTTTACCTTGATAATGCACGCTCCACCAAAGAGTTCACCACCCCACTGCCACGGCGTAACCTGCGCGCTATTAACCAAGGCTTTGATAAAAATAAAGCCGCCAGAAAGAGTCGCGGCGGCATCAACGAAAACTACGCCCGTGAACTGATGGAATTGCATACCCTCGGCGTGGATGGCGGCTATACACAGAAGGATGTGCAAGAAGTTGCGCGCTGCTTCACCGGATGGAGCATTGACCGACAAACTGGTCATTTCCACTTTTATCCCTTCCTGCACGACGATGGGGTCAAGACAGTCCTTGGCCATACCATTCCGGCAGGCGGTGGCATTCAAGACGGTGAAATGGTGCTTGACCTTCTGGCCGCGCATCCTTCCACGGCGCATTTCATCGGCCACAAACTCTGTGTCCGCTTCGTCTCCGATACGCCACCTGCTGCCCTCGTAGATCGTGTCGCCAAGACGTTTCTCGATACGGGCGGCGACCTAAAGCAAGTGGTGCGCGCCATTGCTTATTCGCCTGAGTTCTTCAGCACTGCGGCCTATCGCGCTAAGATTAAGTCGCCTTTTGAATTCGCAGTTTCCGCCGTGCGCGCTCTGGGCGGTCAGGTGGAAGTCCCCGACCCCACGCTGCAATTTGGGCGAGTGCGATTGTTAGTTGACGGGGGTGCTTCCGTGGGTCAGGGCGGTGGGGCCAAAGGTTTGCTGCGACGTTTTGAGAAGGGCCGGGGCCGCAACTCTCTCGCCGAAGAAGTTGCCACAATGGGCCAACCGCTCTTCTCTTATCAGGCTCCCACAGGCTATACCGAAAACTCACAATCTTGGGTTTCTGCGGGGGCTTTGATTGCCCGTCTCAATTTTGCGTTGGCGCTCACTGGCGGAGAAGTGTCCGATGCCAACATATCGCTCTCGAACTTGATGGAAGGTATCCCCACAGATAATCATGAGGCTGTTTTAGACCGCCTGTCGGAACAACTCTTAGGTGGTGGTCTATCCCCCGCCACCCGCGACACTTTAATGCAACAGATGGCACCCGGCACACCGGCCAATGCCGCCAAAATTGCGGCACTTATCTTAGGCTCACCCGAATTTCAACGGCGTTAGTTTTGATTCACCACAAAGACACAAAGAACACGAAGAGTTTGAGAATACAGAATACGGGAAACAGAACACCCACAAGTTAGAATTGCACCGTTTTCTGTATGCTGTTTCCTGTTTTCTTCTTTCCTTTGTGTCTTTGTGGTGAATTTTCCAGGAGGCACGATGATGGACGTTTCACGGAGAGTTTTTATCAAGCAGGGCGCACTGGCTCTCGCTTCGGTTGGTCTTGGCCCGGCCTGTGGGCCTTACTTCCTGCGCAATACGGTTTTCGCGGCTGAGCCTGACCGTTCGAGCCGGGCCACCGGCGGGCGCAAGGTTCTGATTTGCATCTTTCAACGTGGCGCGGTGGACGGCATGTCTATGGTTGTGCCGCATGGCGACCCTTACTATTATCAACACCGCAACGTCAATGGCATAGCGATTCCGCGCACGGGGCAAGATGGCGTGCTCGACCTGGATGGCACTTTTGGCTTGCATCCGGCTCTCGCGCCCTTGAAGCCCATTTATCAAGCAGGCCACCTGGCACCGATTCACGCCTGTGGCTCACCCAATGCCACGCGTTCGCATTTCGACGCGCAAGATTACATGGAAGCGGGCGCACCAGGCGATAAAAGTGTCGCTGATGGTTGGTTGACACGCACTCTGCTCCACTGCCCCGAAGACGCCGCTAAGATGAACTCGGTTTTCAGAGGTGTAGCGATGACTTCACAGTTGCCCCGTTCTTTACAAGGTGAAGCGGATGCGTTGGCGATTCCCGACCTGCGCACCTTCGGCATTAACGCCGCTAATGCCGCGCCGGTTTTACCGCGTAAGAAGAATCGCAGCATGGCTATGGGCGATATGCAGGGCGGACACGACACTTCCGCAGCGGGTGGGTTCGAGGCGTTGTATGATGACGCTGTCGGTGATGTGCTGCACGGCGCAGGCAAAGAAACCTTTGAAGCCCTCAAAATGATTCAAAGCATCAACGCCAAACGTTATATGCCCGCCAGTGGAGCCGAATATCCCCGGACGCGCTATGGCGATTCTCTGCAACAAATCGCCCAGCTTATCAAAGCCGATGTTGGCCTGGAAGTCGCTTTTGCCGAAGCGGGCGGTTGGGACACGCACGTCAACCAGGGCAGCACCCAGGGCCAGCTTGCTCGTCGGCTTCAAGAGTTTGGTCAAGGCTTAGCGGCGCTCTATACTGACCTCGGTGATCGCATGGCTGATGTCACCATTCTCACCATGAGCGAGTTCGGGCGCACTGCTCGTCAAAACGGCAATGGCGGCACCGACCACGGCCACGCCACTTGCTTCCTGGCATTAGGCGGCAACATCAATGGCGGCAAAGTGCTGGGCCAGTGGCCGGGTCTCGCCCCAGAACAACTTTACGAGAACCGCGACTTGGCCGTCACCACAGACTTCCGCGATGTCTTCGGAGAAGTGGCGCAAAAGCACTTAGGCGTGCGCGACTTGGCAGCAGTCTTTCCGCACTATCAGAGTTCACCGGATAAATTTAGAGGGGTGTTAAAAGCTTAGATTGGAGATTTATTCCCCGTTAGACCCTATCCCCAGCCCTTCCCCTTGGTAAGGGGAAGGGAGCATTGGCCCCCTGTCGGGATAGCAGGGGGTTATATGGACTATAAGGGGCGGTATTCAACTGTCTAAATGAGCCTTAACCCGGCGATGATAGTCTGGCTCCCTTCCCCTTACCAAGGGGAAGGGCTGGGGATAGGGTCTAACACCGCTCAACTTAACTGCGTGACATAATACTTTATTGTGGTGCTGGCTAAAACACGCGCCACTCTAAAATACCAGCCGACCATTCTGGTTGGAGTTGAACTACAAGGCGCAGGGCGGTGGTGGTCACGGGATTGAAAGTGACGCGGTTAAAAGCGTCCATTTGAGTGCCATAGGGGGAAGCGCCCGTCACCGGTTTCCACTGCCCATCGTCTAGATACTGCACTGTCCAGGATTGGGGCACGCGGCACTGCCGATTAACCCGCCTTTCATCCCACCAATAGACCTCCACCCCGGAAATTGGGCGCGGCGTTTTGAAATCATACTGCACCCATTCCGCCGTACCACGATGATCCCACCACGTCATGCGGGGAATGCTTTCATCATCGGAAGCTTTGGGCACCACGGCATCATTGAGTGCCGCCACCGTATCGTTCGAGAAGCAATGAGACGCCGAAGCGACCGCATCGCTGGTGGGTGTTAGAGGCTGCGCTTGAGAGACATCATCGGCTAACCACACCTCCATCTCCGTTGGCTCCCGATTCGTGTTGGCATAGAAAGGAATCGCTGTGAACTTAACGGGTTCCAGATGGAGGGTGCTGTTCGGGGCATTTAAAGCAAGCGAAGAACTGCCCTGATGAACCACTTGCGCTTCACCTTCGAGCACAGTCACGCCGCCTAACAGATGAGGTTGATATTCAGGGGTCAGGTTAGAGGTTGAGGGCAAAACCAGCGGCTTAATATGGCCACCACTATCGAGTCCTTCCACACAGTACACCAACGGGCCACGCATTAAGGCGACCCGCCCCACATCAGCCGTAACGCGCGGGTCGGCCTTCACCCGTTGAGTCGGCATGGGCAGATGCAAATCAATGACATCCCCGGCTTTCCAGCGCCGCTCTAAGTGAATATAACCGTTTACTGTCGTGGGCACGGTGGCATGACCATTGACAGCCACAGTCGCATTTTGTGTCCAGCCCGGCCAGCGCAGATTAATCCCAAAGCGTGTCGCACGACGCGGAGTCAGAGTGAATCGAATATCACCTTTCCAGGGGTAATTGGAGGTTTGCGTTAAGGAGAGGTGCAATTTATCCGTATCAATTTGCGCCCGGCTGCCAATATACAAGTTGACATAAACACCCTTGTCATCAGTCGCATAAATGGCAGTGGGCAAGGCACCCATCATTTTGAGGAACATGGGCGGACAGCAGGGACAACCATGCCAATCCCAACGGCGTGAATTCGGCCCGGACGATAGGACGTTCTGATAAAAATAGCTATTGCCCGCTACCGCTACACCACTGAGCGCCCCATTGTAGAGGATACGCTCTAAAGTATCGGCATATGTTGCCTGTCCCGTGGCCAGGTTCAAATTCTGGCTAAAGAATCCTCCCGCAACCGCGGCGCAAGTTTCAGCGTAACCGTTATTGGGCAGGTCGTAGTCGGCCCCAAAGCCTTCAAAAGAAGGAATCGCGCCCAGGCCACCCGTAATGTACATCTTGGCTTCGACCATGTTTTGCCACCAACGCTCCGCAGTCTGGAGGTAATCCAGTCGCCCATTGACTGTAGCGGCTTTGACCAGGCCAGCGGCGAGCAATCCAGAGCGCACGGCATGGCCTTCGAGCGTGGCCTGCTGCAAAACGGGTTTGTCGTCCTGGTTGTAAACACCCGTATCTTTGCGGCCCTGATGGTTGCCCCGGTTCTCGATCCAGAACTCGGCGAGTTGTAAATACTGCTTCTCATCTACTGGCTCACGGATTTGCTGTTTCAAGGTGGGTTGTTCCCGAAACAGCAAATAAAGATTGACAAACGCCTGTTCCGCTAAGGCATGGCCCGGCACGATATTCTGCTTGGGTGCTGGCCCCATGATGCGGCACATATAATTCGCCATTTTGACCGCGACTTGTAACAACTTCGTCTGGCCAGTGGCGCGATAAAGCTGCACGCCCGCCTCCACCAGACACCCGGCGTTATACAGCGTGTGTGGAAAAATATCGTCATGTACATCATTGGGTGCGGGTGGATCACTCCACTTGATGCCAACATGGTTGAGGGTGACATCGGTATTGATATAGCCATCGGGGTCAACCGCTGCCGCCGCTGCAATGCGCTCCACGTAGCCATCCACCCGTTTAGCTAAAGCCGGGTCGGGATGCATGGCCAGGAACTCGGCGCTGGCGGTAATCATTTCATAGACCAGCCCATCCCACCACGGGTCGCCGTGATGCCCGCCAGTCTGCCTGTCGCGCACACGGTCGAAATTATCCAAGGCTCCAGTCTTCTCGAATTTATCGAAACAATCGTTAATGGTCGTCTGCTGCCAGACCGCGAGTTTCGGCGACCAGAATTTGTCATCTATCGTCACGGCCTGACCAGGCATCGGAGTGAGAGGATGAAACTTCGTTTCCACCGCGTCGGCCTGCATCATCAATGCACTGACGGTGAGGCCAGCCATCAGTAAAATTTTTGTAATGTGCATATCAAGACTTAGAACGCCTAACAAATCAGAACAGAGAACAGTTGGAGCCGCGTCATGTTGAGCGCAGCGAAACATCTCGTGCGTAATAATCCTCATGCCCTAAAAGGCACGAGATGTTTCGCTGCGCTCAACATGACGGGTAGCTCCTGTGTTACAGCTTAATGCATTCTGTGGAAGCCTCGTATACAACCAAACTTCTGATCAACCCTCGCTCAAGCGCACAAATTTAATTCAAATCGAAATGGGGCCGTAAAGCACCGGGATCAATATCATCACCTTTGCGCTGGTAGCGATTATCAGTAGAAACGCGCAAGCGATTGCCCGATAGATTGGGCAGGGCTTTATGAATGGTATAGGCATGGAAGAAGAGCGTATCGCCTAAGCCGAAATCACCGGTATGCCACACGGCTTCGGTCTCATCCACTGGCACGCCGCGACCACCCACAGCCCCCGGATGGGAGACGCTGTGTTCCAGAAATCCGCGCTGGTGCGACCCCGGCCAGACGGCCAAACCTCCCAACGTTATGGGGCAGGTGCCAAGAGGAATCCAACAGGAATAAGTATCTACCGTGCCGCGAATATAGAAGTGGTCTTGATGCGCCGGGGTGGTAGCTACGGTGTAATTGGGGAAAGTCACACGTCCGATGCGGCGCGGATGCACAAAGACTTCACCACCCAGTAAATGCTGAGCAATCTGCATCAGGGCCGGATGGCAAGGGAAATCATGGAAGCGCGGTAATTTGAGCAGTTTGCGATACATCGCCATGTATTCCGGCTTGCCTTCGCTCGTCGGCTGCACGCCCGAAGCCACGATGCCTTCCATTAAATCCTGCGACTCATCAAGCCATCCAGCCTCCTGGCACAATTCCAAAGCCTGGCGGCGCACGGTTAGAACTTCATCGGCAGGCACCAGGCCACGAAAGAACAAGTAGCCTTGTTCGGCCATAACGGAACGCAGTTGTGACGGGTCGGCGTTAGTATCGGATTCAATGAAAGGTTTATAGGTTTCCTGAGTGGTAGATTCAGCCATGATTTCCTCTTGTGAATGGGTGTTATGCAGCTTTAGTTTTACTGATTCTGTGGCTTCGTGGCATACACCAAGTCTGTCATGGGCTGCTGTTTAGCATCCAGAAAGTCGCAATAAAAGCCCCAGCCATAGCCACCCTGGGTAATCTTGAGCAACACTTGATTCCAGCCCGCTTTAAGTTCCACAGGCGTCAAGTCTGAACCGGGCGAAGCACCCCGTGTTGTATTGTTGCTGAGGACAACCTTGCCATTGAGCCAGGCTTTAATGCCATCATCGGAACCAGTGGACAGGATGGCTTTGCGGGCCGTAGGACTCTTTTCATAAACCGTGGCATACGCTACCACGTTGCTATTGGGTTGGAAGAGAGGCATCAAGTCAACAAAGCCGTTAGGTTGGTCAAGGGCAGGCTTCCAATGTGCGGCTTGGTCACCTTGCACCTTATAGGTTTTATTAAAGTCAATCTCATGCTCCGGCTCATAAACGGTATCAAACCCACCGTTGCCACCGGGATTAGGATATGGCCCCAGCACTTGCCAACCACGTAGAGCGAAGCTTTGCTCCCCGGTCGCTATTAGCCCATTCGTTTTTGCCGTATAAGTGAAGTGTGCTGGGGTGCCGACTAAATTCAGATGCGGCACCTGAAAGGTTACAGTCGCAGAGGCTTTAGGGGCCAAGGGGCCAAACGCTTGTGCAGGAGGAGCCATGATTCCAGGCATGGTGGTGGATAAGGCGACGGTACCGCTTAATGGCTTATCCGTGACGTTCTTGATAGCTACGGAAAGCGGCTGCTCATTCGGATTTAAGGCAGTGGGATTCTGCGGCGTGATTTCTATTGGAGCGGCCACTTCGATATTCAGACGAGTTGCATCAATGGCTTTGCCAGCACGATCTGTTAGCAGTAGGTCAATAGGCACGTTACCAGTCGGGATTTCAGCAGGCGCGTTCAGTTGGATATTCGCCGTTATCACTTTTTGTCTTGCGCCGATAGTAACAGGCAGTCTCGCGGGTTGCACTGTCCAACCAGTAGGAACTTTGATTTGCACATTGCCTTGCAACGGCGCAGCGGCTCCATTCACAACCTGCACCTTTACGGTATCGCTCTTGAAAGCTGCGGTCTGCTTCGGCACGGTGATACTGGCCGTTAGCGTGGCGGCAGTTGGTGGCCCGTAGGCTTCCAATTCGGAGACCATGACTTTGCTTTCGGTGTAATTGGTCGCCTTCGGCCCCATCAGGATGTGCATCCAGCGTCGGTCGCCATGCCAACCATCATTGATGCGGGTAATCACCATGCGAATGCGGGAAGTTGTCACGGGGGCAAAGCTGCGCTCAATCGCCCAGGCCCAATCATTCTTGGCAGCGGCCAAAGTTTGCCATTTGCCATTGACCTGCGCCTGAAACTCCCAATCACGCGGCGAAGGATTGACCGCTGGGAGATAACACAACGCCACCATGCGGTTAATGGTGCGCGGCACGGGAAAAGTAATTTGCAGCGTGTCAGGATTTTGCGGGGAAGGGTCTTTCTGTCCGCTTTTCCAGGCGGTGCGGCCCTTCAAGCCAATGACATCGTTTTCCCATAACTCCCAATTACCGTCGTTGGCAAATGAGGCTGGACTTCCTGGTGTATCCGATGATGCGCTCGCCGTTGCTCCGGCCTCAGCCGAGGCCAGATTGCGCCCGAAGTTATCTGTGACGGTGAAGGCAGAACCTTTGGCAACGTGGATATAAATAGGTTCACCGGAAAGTGATAGGGGAAGAAGAGTAGGCTTTTGTTGCCTTCGCATCGCAAGCTTTGCTACAGATATTGGATTAGCCATCGCATCAACAACTCGCAAGAGGCTTTCAGCTCTGGCTGACAGTGCTAATGGAAAGTCCATTGTCCATGCGGCAATTACATCTTCAGTGGCACCGGAGAACCGCGCCAGGTAAACGCCTTTATAGGGCGATGGCACATCTCCGACATACTTCATGCCCTGTGTATTTTCGGCCAGGAAGCGTTGCGCGGCGGCAATGGGCATCCATGCTTCACCGCTCCCCTGCTCGCCGCCACCAGCCTGATACCATGACTCAAAACCGTGGGAGTGTGGGTAAAAGTAATACTGGTGCGCTGGCTCAATGCCATTACGCCAGCCCTGCAAGAACTGGCGCACGGCATAGCGGGCACTCTGGCTGCGTGGTGCATTATCCCAGGCGTAACCCTGCTCGGTTTGCCACAGCGGTTTATTGCCATCGCCGTGTGCTTGCAACATAGAGCGCAACTCTTTGAGCATGGAGAGATTGCCGAACTGTTCCCAGCTTTCGCCAGGGCCAGGATAGGTATGGGTTGAGATGTTATCCAGCCACTTGCTGGCACCCATGCTGTAAATGGTATCCATGAAGCGCAAGGTGTGCGACAGCGAGACGCAACCCGGCCCCATGATGATGCAGTTGGGGTCAGCGCGTTTGGCTCCCTTGGCAAAGGGAACCACGCATTGGTTAACATAGTTCTCCGGCGTATAGCCAAAGTTTGGTTCATTCTCGATTTCCCACACTTTGTTATGGTCTTTGTAACGGGAAACTAAGGCATAGGCCATCGCTTCATAAACCGCTGGTGTCGCATAAGCCGGACGGCTGTTGGCCTGAAAGAACCAGGTCAGCTTATATTTCTGGCTTTCGGCAGTAGCGGTGTTAAACAGGTCATCCAGCCGCTTGATGTTCATGGAAACGATTGGCTGAGTGCCTTCAACGGGCACCCACTCACCTGCGTTCTGCTTAATTGGTTGATCGGTAAAGAACTCACCAATGTTATGGCTCTCGCGGATGCCACCAATGCCAATCATGCCGACAACAGCGTAATCGGAGATATTCTTCCCTGTTAGAGAATCATCACGATTGACCATGCCAGGCACGTTGTGAATGACAGTAAAACGTGTCCGAAAACTGCTCGGCAGCATCTTGCCCGAAGGCTCGGAAAGCGTGAAAAGCACCTGGTAGTAACCCGTGCCAGGAGTCTTAATCGTCACCGGCTCGATGGTGCGGGCATTTGCTACAGAATCTATAAAACCAAAGGCGATATTTTGCTGACCGCTTCCGACTTCTTTATCATGAAAATCCGTGACGCGCCAGGCAATGTTCAGCAGATTAACGCCGCCATCTATCAGGTATTGATAAGCCTTGCGCGGGCCTAAATCAATATTCCAGGTGCAAGGTTCAGTCGCGTAATAAAGGCTGGCGACTTTATCCGTGCGCGGCACGAAAACTGGCGCAGCTAAAGTGGCAGGCGAAGGCTGGCGTTCAATGGTCAGCACAATCGGAAACGGCTTGTTGGCTTCCAGGAGAGGACGCCCCCACTCGTAGTTCTGAATACTCCCCGCCGATTCATAATTAAATGGTGCGCCCCACGCCTGCACATAAGCATGGAGATTAAAACCCGGATAGTGAAAGCGCACCATCTGATTGCGGCTCGATGGCACCGCAGGCACGCCGCGAATCTCACCATGTTCCACAAAATGCGTGACATCGCCGCCCGTTGTCACCGATTTATCATTGAGTAGTTCAATGCCCAGCAGAGATGGTGAGCCGGTAAATTTAAACTCTCCATAGACTCCGGACTTCCAGGTGGGAGTGATAGTTAAACCATCAGGTCGAAACTGATAATCAATCGTCGCCTCACCGTTGCCTTTAAAATGCACTTTGAGGGTATCCCCATCGGGAGCCATGCTATCCGCCACTAAGTTGGCCTTCGGCTGATAGGAAAAAGGGGCACCGACAGTTTCCACCGCGCCAACTTTGAAGGACGTCAGATAACCCGTCGCACCAATGGCGGCAGTATAGCCATTACCTGTTACCTGCCAGCTACCATCCGTGTTTTTCGTAAAGGTGGGGTTAATCGCTGTCTGCGCCCAGAGGCAGGAAGAGAACAACCATAGCAAGCTGAGACTCAGAACGGAGGCGAATCTAATCTGACTGCGTAGCATAAGGACTCTCAGAGGAAGCGATATAACATAAAGCCGGGCCTATAAAAGACCCGGCGGGAAGGCTAAAGCCAACCGTCCTCTCGGACGGGACACACCAGGGCACGATAAATCATGCCCCTACAGGTTGTTCTACGATGTGGCGTCCGGCAGGACGCTTGGCGGCTTGACCGCCTTCCTGCCGGGTCTTTTACAGGCCCGGTACTAAGGGCTTCATCCCTGCAACTCAGGAAACCACAAGCGCAGTTCCCGTTGAGCCGCGTCCGGCGAGTCGCTACCATGAATGAGGTTCGCTTGCTTGTCCAGCGTGTATTCGGCACGGATGGAGCCAGGAGCAGCTTGCAGCGGGTCGGTCGCGCCAATCATTTGCCGCGAGAGAGGAATGGCATTCTGGCCTTCTAACACCATCGCCACCACGGGCGATGAGGTGATAAAGTCGCGCAAAGAGGGGAAGAACGGCTTTTCCTTATGCTCGGCATAATGCGCTTCGGCCAGTTCATTAGAAACTGTCAACATCTTGAGCGCCACTAACTTGAAACCGCGTTTTTCAAAGCGAGCCAGAATTTCACCGGTTAAGCCACGCTGCACACCGTCAGGTTTGACCACAATTAAAGTTCTTTCAGTCATAATCAGTTAATTCAACACCTAATTCTTAAAGGATTTGTAATGAGGATAAGAGAATTAGCAGGGCAGAGGCAAGGGGAACCTAACCCCCGCCCCCTTCCCGACACGGGAAGGGGGTGTCAAAGGATTACCAATAGAGTGATCCTTTGTTCCCCTCGCCGTTTCGGAGAGGGGGACAGGGGAGAGGTCAATGCAAATACAAGGGCGTGGATGCAGCCGCAGCACAACGCATAACTTTGGCGGCTGAGTTTTCACTGGGGGTCACAGCGCGGGTGGGCAAAGGCGGGGGTGAGGCGGGGCGGGCGATATGGAAGCCTTGGGCATAGTCGCCACCGCAATAGCATAACCAATCTAATTCGCTCTGGCACTCGATACCTTCGGCAATTGTTCTGATGCCTAAGCCCTGCGCTGTTTCTAACAGTTTTTGGGCGATTAAAGCTTTATAGCCATCTTCATGAACGCAATGCATCAATTGACGATCTAACTTCACGTAATCGGGGCGCAATTGGCCGAGTAAATTCAGGGAAGAGTAGCCAGAACCTAAGTCGTCTAAGGCGACGCCAAAGCCGCAACTGCGATATTCATCCAGAATGCCACGCAGGTTGCCGACATCAGCGATTAATTCGCTTTCAATCACCTCGAAGACCACCTGCTCACGTTTGAGACCCAGTTCATCTACGGCTTCCACCGTGCTGCGTAGGCCATAAACCGGGTCAGCCATAGCAATAGGCGTAAAGTTGATAAATATCTTGCTAGTCAAGCCATGCGCGGCGGCTTCACGAATCGCAGTGCGCCGCGCCGCCATGTCTAATTGGAACAATAATCCCGCGCCCCGCGCTAAATCAAGAATACGGTTGGGATAGATTACTTCGCCCTGCTCCATGCTGCGCAACAAGCATTCATAGGCGAAAACTTTGTCGCTGCTCTTGCAATGCACAATGGGTTGGAAGACAGTCGTCAGGCGATTATTCTGCATCAGGTCAATCAGCCAACCGCTAAGAGTTTTCGCCAGGAAATTTTTGAGAGAATCTACTGCAAAATAATCGTTGAGCTGCATCCCCCGGCCATCTGGCTCGAACAAAGCACGCACTTCGACTTGTTCCCACGCGGAAAGCACTTCGGTGAGGGGCAGCACCAGAGAAGTTAAGTCGTCGTGCGGGGTGCGGATGCTAAGGGTAGCACCATTTGCCGTGTGCTCCCAATTAGAACTTTGCAGATGGTTCACCACCTTGTCGCGCACTAAGGGCAACGCGCAGTGTAAATGCAGCACACCTGGCCCTTTAACACCATCCGGCACAGCTTCAGTTTTATAACGGGGTGAGGTGGTCATAATATAGAACCTCTTAAATATCTTTAATTAACGCTGTAAAATAATCCGATTAAGATAATAAGCTCAGATTAAGACTAATTTAGAAATCTATAAAGCGCTTTGAACAGTTCTCCCCAATCTTCCATTCTCAGCGTTGCATTATGGCGGCAATGTTATACTTTAACGACTTGAAAAGGCATCTTTAAATTACACTCTATCTGTCTTGAATCTGGCTCTTGGACGCTGGAATCAAGCGATGGTTTAAATTAGATTTGAATAATCTCAAACCATTTAAAATGGCTTAGGAAAGAGAAGGAGAAACTTTGAAACGCACACATTCTTGTGGGACTTTGAGTGAAGCAAACATCGGCCAGGAAGTGACGCTCTGTGGCTGGGTGAACGTCGTCCGCGACCAGTCCCATCAAACGTTTTTAGATTTACGCGACCGTAGCGGATTGGTGCAATGTGTCGCTGACCGCGATAATAATGCCGCCGTCTATGCGGCACTAGAAGGTATTAAAGCCGAATATTGCCTGCAACTGACGGGCAGCGTGCAGGCGCGTCTGCCAGGCAAGGAGAACCCGAAGTTGGCGACGGGCAGCATTGAGGTGCAGCTATCTGGCGTCGAGGTGCTAAACACCAGCAAAACGCTGCCGTTTGAAATTGTGGACGACCTCAAAACTGATGAGAATGTCCGCATCCAGTATCGCTATCTCGACTTGAGGCGCAGGCCGATGCAATACAATCTGGAAACCCGTCACCGTATCGTGAAAAAGACGCGCGATTTTCTGGATGGGGAAGGTTTTTGGGAAGTAGAAACTCCCCTGCTCTGGAAGTCCACACCCGAAGGGGCCAAAGAGTTTATGGTGCCCGCGACTGCTCAGCCGGGCAAGTCTTTTGTGCTGCCGCAAAGCCCACAGATTTCCAAGCAGCTTTTGATGGTGGGCGGGGTGGAAAAGTATTTTCAAATTGCCCGTTGCTTCCGCGATGAGGCGGCCCGTGCCGACCGCTTCTTAGAGTTCACTCAGATTGATATTGAGATGAGCTTTGTCAGTCAGGATGATGTCTTGGATGTGACCGAGCGACTATTAGCCTACCTGATGCGCGAAGTGAAGGGCCAGGAACTGCCGTTGCCGTTGCCCCGTTTGACCTACGCAGAAGCCATCCGGCGCTACGGCAGCGATAAGCCCGACACGCGCTTTGGCATGGAGTTCGTAGACATTTCCGACTTGGCCGTGGGTTCTGGCTTTAAGGTGTTTGCCAACGCCGTGGCCAGTGGGGGCCAAGTCAAAGCCATCTGTGCGCCGGGCTGCGCCGATTATTCGCGCAAGGACATTGAAGACCTCACTAATTTAGTGAAGCGTTTCGGGGCGCGGGGGCTGGCTACTTTTGCCCTGGGAGAATCCGAGATTAAATCGCAAGTCGCCAAGTTCTTTAGTGACGAGCAGATGCAGGAAATCTTCCGGCGCTGTGAGGCTAAAACAGGCGACTTGGTGCTTTGTGTGGCTGACCATTCCAATGTCGTTGCACAATCCCTCGACTTTCTGCGCCGCGAGTTAGGCCAACGGCTCAATTTGATCGAACCGGGTACCTTCAACTTCCTATGGATTGTGGACACACCGATGTTCGAGTTTAATCCCGAAACCGGACACTTCGACGCGATGCACCATCCCTTCTGCCTGCCCAACCCAGAAGATTTGCCCCTCTTGGAAGAAGGCTTTACCAGTCCTCTCCCCCACGGCGACCCGATGCATCCCTGGGCACGAGTGCGGTCATGGCTCTATGACATTGTGCTCAACGGTTATGAAATCGGCAGTGGTTCTATTCGTTGCCACCGCCGCGATATTCAAGAGAAAATTTTCCGCATCATTGGTCTTCCGCCTGAAGAATCACAGCGTCGTTTTGGCTTTATGTTAGATGCCTTTGAATACGGCGCACCTCCGCACGGCGGCATCGCACCTGGTTTAGACCGCCTGGTGATGCTCCTGGCCGAAGTGCCCGATAACAACATGCGTGATATTGTGGCCTTCCCCAAAACCACCAGTGGCACCGACCCCATGAGTGGAGCACCCACACCCATAGACGAGAAGCGACTGCACGAGTTAGGTCTTGCCATGCTACCAGAGGAAGCAGCTAACAACGAGCAAGCTAACCATGTCCAGCCCGCGCCAGCCTCGTAAAACCTGTAATCTGTTAGCCGTAGCGATTGCCGGAGCCGCCCGACTTGCCTTGCCGTGTGCGTCACGACTTTAGGCAATCGCTACGGCTTGCGCTGGAAAACCAAGCTCCACTCATGCTATCAGCGATTGGCGCAGCGATGGCGCCGGGCCTATAAAAGACCCGGCAGGAAGGCTAAAGCCAACCGTCCTCCCGGACGGTACTCTCATTAAAACTTTATCCTCTGGCGTCCAACGGACGCTTGGCAGCAAAGCTGCCTTCCTGCCGGGTCTTTTATAGGCCCGGCTTTACTTCACCAGCTTAACCTGGTCCGGTGAGGTCAGCACAATTTCGGGGGCACCATGAAAATCTACAAACTTGCCCGAAACCACGACTTGCTTGCCCATCACATTAATTTTGGGTAATCTCAAGCTGTGAATTGCCAAGATTACATCACGATTAAACCCGATAAGCGTGGTGGCAAACCCTGCATCCGGGGCTGCGCATTACAGTGTATGATGTTTTAGATTACCTGGCCTCTGACATGACAGAACAAGAAATTCTGGCAGACTTTCCTGACCTTACCCACGAGGACATCCGGGCTTGTTTAGCCTTTGCTGCCGACCGTGAGCGCAAGCTCTTCATGGCTGTAGCATGAAACTGTTGTTCGACCAAAACCTATCTCGCTACCTGGCAGTAGCACCCCTTTCAAGTCACCGTTGAACTGGATGTTGGCCTGGTATGCGCAGTTTACAATATGGCTTATAATTTCGGCTGATGCGCAGGGAGGGTTAATGGCGTCTCGACGAAAAATTTATTTCTTCGCTCTTTGGTTGATTTTGCTTCTAACCAACTCCTTGTGGGCTACTGACTTTCGCATTATTCCCGGTCAACGTATTGGCTCCATTACACTGGGGATGAGCCGCCAAGAAGTGCATAGGACTTTACACGCACCTAATCAAGTATGCCGCTTGCGCAACGGCATAATTCAAGAAAGTTGGTTAAGTCGTCGAAAATTCTCGCAAGCGGATGTGGAGAGCGGCTTATATTGGAAGTGGAACTTTGTCACAGTTTACTTTCGGCTTAATCAGGTAGCCCAAGTTGAAGTCAACTCGCCGCATTTCACTACTTCCAGCAAACTCTCAACTCGCAAGAGTGCCATTGACTGGGCAAAGCAGTTCAAGCCATTGCGCTCTACTAACTATCGGCGCGATAGGTATGATACTGGCGGCTATCCGGGAGCGAAGCATTTCATGGTTTATGACGATGCCGTGAAGCGTGGTGTCGCATGGCGATATGGAGTTTGGGGCGACCTTGCTCCTGAGCCTAACCCCAACGGCCCACTTGAAGTCGTTATTATTCACCGCCGACGACAACCTGTCATTCTTGATCCTGACGGCGGCAATCGCTTCGTCCGAACCAGTCCCGATAAACACCTGCGCTAATCGCCTAATACTGGCACAGCTAGGTGCTGCACGGAACTGGCACCCGCACGGCATTACCGCTTAACTGTAGCTTGATTATGAGGGGCGAACCCGTGCGCTTGGCGTTATTACGCGGCTCATTATGTGCAGTAAATGTTAAGGCAGTTTGAAAGCTGCCTCTGGCTTATTCGGCACCAACACCCACATAAGCACGCAGTATCTCCTCATCGAATTTGTCTTCCGCGACTTGATCTTTGGTCATCAGCGACACCACAATACCAACTGCAAAAGCAGCCAGCATAGAAATCAGTGCCGGGTTCTTCATGGGGAATGGCGCGTGGTGAATCAAATCTTTGGCAACGCCTTTCTGGAAGACGTCTTCCCACACGGTGGGGCTAAGAATAATTAAAACTACGGAAACAATAAGGCCCGTTAGCATACTGGCCACTGCACCGGACGTTGTATATTTCCTCCAGGTGATAGAGAGCAGCAAGGCTGGAAAGTTGGCGCTGGCTGCCACTGCAAAGGCGAGACCCACCATGAAGGCTACATTGACCTCTTTGAAAAGCAGGCCAAAGAGCACCGCACAAACACCTAAAGCGATGGTAGCGACCTTAGCCACTTTTACTTCTTCGTTTTCTGCCGATTCTCCATGTCGCACCACGCCGACATAAATGTCATGGGAGAGCGCCGACGCACCGGCCAGGGTCAATCCGGCGACCACGGCCAGAATAGTGGCAAAGGCTACTGCCGTAATAAAGCCGAGGAACATGTGCCCGCCCAAAATTTCGGCTAAGAGGGGCGCGGCCATGTTGCTCGTTTTGCCACCTTTATCCAGCGGTGCAAGATAGGATTTAGAGACTAACGCCGCCGCACCGAAACCAATAGTGAAAGTCAGAATATAGAAATAGCCGATAAAGCCTGTGGCATAGAAGACGGACTTGCGCGCTTCCTTGGCATTGGGCACCGTATAAAAACGCATTAAGATGTGAGGCAGACCTGCCGTGCCAAACATGAGACCGATAGCGAGGGAAAGTACATCCCACGAAGAGGTGGCAATTTTTGAGGACGCCCCTGGCTCCAATAACTTGCCGCCATCTTTCAAATTACCAACCGCCGCAAAGAGATTGCTGTAACTAAACCCAAAATGGGCCAGAGTCATGAGCGTTAAAAGAGTCGCGCCACCGAGCAGTAAGACAGCTTTGATAATCTGCACCCAGGTTGTGGCCAGCATTCCGCCAAAGAGCACATAAGCAATCATCAACGCGCCAACCACCACCAGGGCCACTTCGTAGGGCAAGCCAAACATGAGCTTAATCAAACTGCCCGCTCCCACCATTTGAGCAATGAGGTAAATGATTACGGTGACAATAGAACCTATTGCAGCAGTGGTGCGGATGGGTCGCACTTGTAAGCGGTAGGCAACGACATCGGCAAAGGTATATTTGCCCAGGTTGCGCAAAGGTTCGGCAATGAGAAACATCACAATTGGCCAGCCTACCAGATAGCCGATGGAGTAAATGAGGCCATCGTAGCCACCTGTTGCCACTAAGCCAGCGATACCTAAAAATGAGGCGGCGCTCATATAATCGCCTGCTAAAGCCAGGCCGTTTTGCAAGCCCGAAATGCTACGATCCGCCGCATAGAACTGGCTGGTGGTGCGCGTTTTACGGGCCGCCCAATAGGTGATACCGAGAGTAATGAGGACGAAAATGAAGAAAAATGAAATGGCAACTGAGTTTGGCTGGCCTATTGTTGTGGTCATTAGGAAGCTCCTTACTCGCTTATCTTCTGTTTCACTTTTTCAACCAGCGCATCATACTGCGTGTTTGCCCACCGCACATAGATGCCCGTCAAGACCCACGCGAGGATAATGACTCCAATGCCAATGGGGATACCTAACGTGCCATTGGCCACAGGCGCACTGAGGGCACTTTTACTGAAGGCAATCAGCAGCATATAGGTAAAATAGACCACTAATATGACTACCGTTAAGACAAGGGATATACGGTTCTTCTGCCGGGACAGTTCTTTAAAGTCCGGGTCATCTAGAATTGTGCGGCGCACCTGCTGCTCACTCATCACGAACCTCCTTGGGGTGTTTTGATATTAGCACATTGTCACGGAACAAAACAGCGTTACTGTCAGGCATTAACGACTTTAGCAGGAGGATAGGAAGGGAAGAAAGCAGGAAATTAGAAATGGGATAGGAGAATATCTGCCTTTAGTTGTGTCCACGTCGTCTTGCATTGCCGTTACACAATACTTCTTTCCTGCTTTCTTCCCTTCCTATCCTCCTGCTAAAGTCGTTAAAAATCTTTGCGTCACAGAGCGTAAGTCTTGTGTATAGTAATGAAAGTGCAAAATTTTCTATTGTGGGGAAAGCATTATGAACTATCGTCGCTTGGGACGTTCTGGACTCAAGGTATCGGAGATTTGTCTGGGAGCCTGGATTAACTTCGGAGATCGCATTGAAGATGAGCAAACATTTGCTGTCTTGGATGCGGCGCAGGAACAGGGTATTGACTTCTTCGACACGGCTGATGTGTATGCGGGCGGTAAAGCCGAGGAAGTGATGGGGCGTTGGATGAAGGGCAAAGACCGGCGCACCTTAACCATTGCTACCAAAGGTCGCGGGCGCATGTGGCCCGGCGTCAGTGGCGAAGGTGCGAATCGCAAGCATTTGATGGATGCCTGCCACGACAGCCTGCGTCGCCTGCAAACTGATTACATTGACCTTTATCAAATTCACTGGCCCGACCCCGAAACGCCACTCGAAGAGACCATGCGTACTCTCGATGACTTGGTGCGTTCTGGGAAAGTCCGCTACATCGGCTGCTCCAATTTCAACAGTGAGATGATCGGGGAAGCAGCGCGAATTTCTGAGCAATATAATCTCAACAAATTCATTTCGCTTCAGCCCTATTACAATATGCTGGGGCGAGGCATTGAAGAAAAGGAGATTCCGCGCTGTGTGAAGGAAGGTTTAGGCTTAATCCCCTACTCGCCACTGGCTCAAGGCTTGTTGTCGGACAAATACCTGAAAGGCAAAGTGCCCAGGGGCAGCCGTGCCGAAGGCAATGCCGGATTAGAAAAGCGTCTGCAAGAAAACCTGCCTACGATGAAAGCGTTAAGTAAATTTGCGCGAGCGCGAGATTTAACCCTTTCGCAACTAGCTTTGGTGTGGCTGCTGCATCAGCCCAATATGACCGCTCCTATCATCGGTGCCACACGCCCCGAACAAGTGCAAGAAAACGCCAAGGCTTCTGGGGTTAAGCTGACACCAGAAGAGTTAGTAGAAATTGGTGCTATCTTGAAGGGGCCACAGAAGAAATAAACCGCAGAGACGCAGAGGACACAGAAGAAGAGAGAACTTCAAATCTCTGTGTCCTCTGCGTCTCTGCGGTTTATTTTACATATGAAGACGCGCCACAAAAGCAGCAATACGCGCCGTTGTATCATTGCTTAGCGGTGAGCCGTGCCCAGGCAGCAAGATGCGAGGGGATAGTGCAGCCAATTTGTGTGCGGATTGGCGAGCTTGAGCGAGATCGGATGTAAAGACGGGTTGTGCCAAGGATAACCCAGGTTTACGGATAAAGGGCAGAATGTTCAATAGTGCATCACCGGAAATCAGAGTGCGATCGCTTTCCCGAAAGTACGCAATGTGCCCTGGGGTATGGCCAGGTGTATGCACCACACGCCACGTCCCCGCCGGAGTATCTATTGTGTCGTTATCACTCAGTTGTGCGCCGAGAGGAAGCTGACGCACTGGCCAGTAGAGTTCACCAATAGAGAACATAAAGCCCTGTGGCCCCAGTAGACGTAAACCAGAGGGAGCATAAGTTTGCCCCGCCTCTACAAATGGACTTTCTGCAACATGTGCATAGACTTTGGCCCCTTGCTCCGCGAAATAGCAGGCATTGCCCGCATGGTCGCAATGCCCATGTGTCAAGAAAATTCCCGTGCAGCGTCGTGGCTCAAGACCTAATTGTTGGATTGCTGCTAATAGTAGCTCTTGGTCACGGCAGGTGCCGGTATCCACCAGGGCGAAGTCAGCACCATCCGTTAAGATATAAGCTCGCGTCCACGGCAAAACAACTTGCCATACGCCCGCTGCAACTTCAAGGACAGGTGGTGGCCGCATACAAATAGAACGCGTAACTTGCGTTAAGGATGCTTAGGAGTCGGCGACCTGGAGCAGAACTTTGCCAAAGGTCGAGTTGCTTTCCAGATACTCATGGGCTGCGGCAGCTTGCTCGAAGGGGCACACTTTGTCCACCACAGGCTGCACAACGCCCCGCGCTAAAAGTGGCACAACCTGCTCGGCAAAGCGGCGTGTCACCATCGCTTTCTCTTCGAGGGGCCGCGCCCGCAAGACCGTACCGATCAAGCGCAATCGCTTGCCCATGACCAGACGCAAGTCAACCTCGGCGGTGCTGCCTCCCAGCATTCCCACTTGCACTAAGCGTCCCAGAGGGGATAGTGCTTCCAGGTTTTGCTGCATGTAAGATGCGCCGATAAAATCAATGACGACATTGACTCCCTTGTTGCCAGTAGCATCACGCAGGGCAGGCGCGAAATCGGGCAGTGGTAAGGCGACATCCAGGCCCAGTTCGCGCGCCTGCTCTAATTTATGAGGTGAACGGGCGGTACCATAACTGGTGCCGCCTATGGCCCGCACTAACTGGACGGCGGCTGTGCCAACACCACTGCCAACGGCATGAATTAAGACGCGCTCGCCCATTACCAAGTCGGCCTGAGTAAACAGCGCATCATGGGCTGTCATGAAAACTTCTGGCACCGCCCCGGCTTGAATGTCATCTAAGTTGGATGGCACTTCGGTTAAAAGCTGTTCATGAGTCAGGGCGTATTCGGCATAACCACCACCAGCCACCAGGCCAAAGACGCGCTGCCCCACCTGCCAACGCAGCACACTTGGCCCAATGGCATCCACTACGCCCATGATTTCCAGCCCTGGAATATCGGCTGGCACGCCAGGCGGAGCCGGATAGTGGCCGCGCCGCTGTGCTAAGTCGCTGCGATTTAACCCTGCAACCAGAACTCGCACGCGCACCTGTTCGCCGCCCGGTTCCGGCAACGGACGCTCCTGCACTTGCAGCACTTCCGGGCCACCTGGTTGAATAATAACAATGACTTTCATGATGTTTTACCCGACCCTAACTTTGCGCCGACGCATAGGAGCAGCTAAGGCAGCAACTCTACTGCGGGTTCGGCACAAAAGAACCGCCACGACACCGCTTGAGATAATTGAGGGCGTGAACTTGCCCGGTCATTTCGAGTTCATCTCGATAGACTGGATCGTGCCAGCCTTCGATGTCAATGCTGCCTTCATAACCACCACGCCGCAGTTCCGAAATAATATCTGTCCAATTACTGTCGCCGAAGCCGGGGGTGCGGTGGAAGGCAAATTCTTTCGGGCCATGCACACCATATTCGCGCACCACATCCCAGAGGACAGTAGCGTCTTTGCCATGAACATGGAAAATCTTGGGCAGCCATTTACGCAACTGCGGCATGGGGTCAATCAGGCTTACCATCTGGTGGCAAGGCTCCCATTCGAGACCGATATTCTCGGAGGGAATGGCATTGAACATCATTTCCCAAGCCGTTGGGTTGTGGGCAATATTCCAGTCGCCGCGCTGCCAATCGCCGCCCATGTCGCAGTTCTCGAAAGCAATACGCACGCCTTTATTAGCCGCCCGCTTTCCTAATGCGCCAAAGACTTCGGCATAGCGACCCATAGATTCGGGAATCGGTTTATCCACAACGCGACCCGCAAAACCAACGACCATGTTACAGTTAAAGAGGTGCGCGGCCTCAATGCACTTTTCCCACCCCTCACGGGTTTGTTGGTCTATATCTCTACTACCTAACGGATTGCCAAAGATGCCCAGACTGCTGATAACTGCATCACTGCCCACCAGGGCTTCATTGACCTGCTGCGCCAATTCTTCCAGGTTCGCACCGCCCAGCGTCTGCCAGAACATAATCTGGAACGATTCAAAACCGTGTGGTAGAATCTGACGGATATAATGAGCGGGGTTATTCTTGCCACCAGCGTTCACAATGGTGCCAATCCGTATTTTCTCTTGACTCATACAACAAAATCTCCTATGAAGTTAAGCAGTGCCTATACCATGCCATTATAAACTAACCGACAGGTAAAATCTGTGCGTTGAACGGTAAACAGGAATTTGCCTTAAAGCAGCTTTCTCATGTCTGCGCCCGAAGTTATTTATCAAATGTCGTTCGCGGCCCCCGGCCCGTGGCTGATTGACCGCGAGTTTCTGGCGATACTCGATGAAATCATCGCCCAGCAACGGCAACGGCTGGAAGAATCCAAAGCCGCAGCGATTAAGCAGGCCGTGGACGACGAAATCCAAGCCTACATTCAAGACCCAATTCTCAAGCCCCAGACCAGAGAAGATATTAGCCGCTTAAGAAGTCAGCTCAACAGCATTATCTTAGAGCAGTACCAGCATGTGCGAGAGCGCAATAATATCGAAATAGATATTGGTGATACCAAACGTCTGCCAGTGCGCTCTTTTGCCGAAGCTGCCCAATTTCTAACCGTCGAAGATAAAGCTCTGGGCTTTGAGGCGCGGCTGGAGCACGATGAAATCGTTTGTCGCGTCACGCTCTCCCCTGGCAGCGGTATATTGCAAGTGGTGGCGTATCCAGCCAATATCCAGGAAGTGCAGCAGTTTTATGGAGACGTGCGCGATTGGGTGCGAGCGGTGCAGCCAACGCGTTGGCAACGATTGTGGCGGCAACTGGGAGGCTTTACCTGGCCGCTTTGCTTTGCCACCCTCCCGGTTATTTTTGCTGGTTTAGAACTGCTGAACCGTCACGCCGCGCCCGATGAAGAATTAGTGAACCAGGCACACTCCCTTTTGAAGCATGGCGTTACCACGACAGACATGCCCGCCGCGCTGAATGTGCTCCTGGGGTTAGCGGTGGAAAAACAGCATTCTGCACCCTTGCCCCTATTGCCCCTATTCGTATTAATGATTGGCGTAGTTATCTGCGCTGTCTTAGTCTTTCCGCCACCGCACGCGGTGTTAGGCATTGGGCCAGGACAAGGTCAAATCAAACGCTGGCGCAGTTGGATGAGCATCGTTTCCTTAACCACCATAGTCTTTCTCATCGGGAGCTTTATTGTCCTGTTGCTGCCCTTTATTTGGAATGTTTTGTTTTAATGCCAAAGATGAATACTTGGCCTGGATGATAAGCGGCGTTTAGTTCAAAGTTCTCAAAAGCCTTGCCGCCCGGTAGTGGAATCTGGCTCATCCAGTAGGTCTTGCGGGCATTCACCACTGCTTGCAAGTCGCTATCCACCGGCTCCGGCTGCCGCCAATACTGAGTAAAGTTCTCACCGCCATAGGCCCAGAACAAACCAGGGGGCAATGCCTTGGATAATTCACGGGGATCATCTTCTGTGCCCTCAGCAGCGACGAAGACGCCCTCTTTGTCCCGCTCTAGCTCATTGAGGGGAAACACAGCATGACGGGTGAAGTTTTCACCGGGGTCTTCCGGCAACACTTCATCGGTAGTAACAATGCGCTGCTTTAAATGCAGGCGGCGCAAACGCTGGTAATTGCCCATTGTCGCGGTCAGAATGCACTGCTGCATGGGCGCACTGTCTGGCTCGGCATAGACTTCAAAACGCACTTCGTGGGGCTTGCCCGCATCTAACACGGCGACCAGATAAGGGTGAGCGCCATTAGCGAACTTTTCCATGCGAATGGTGAGGCGTAAAATGTCCGGGCCAGTGAGCGTGGCTTTGCCCTGCACGACATGATCTATCCAGAACTGAATACCCGGCGCACCATCACCCGGACTTTTTTCCAACTCACTATAACCCCGCCGCCCATCCTTAGTCACTGGCTCGACCGCAATAAAATTGAGTAAGCGCGGCAGGGCGTCACCTGCCCGCAACGGCAACCCAATGCGGATAAGACCACGCGGGCCACCAACGTCATCCCCGGAAATTGCCCGTGGATACAATGCTAAGGTAAGACCATTACGCACCGACCAATGCGGCGCGTTGGAGGGCGCTTGCGTGAACTGCGCTGAGGCTGCGGTTAAAGTAAGTGCCATAACGAATAGGAAAGTCGGTTTCATCAAATTATTATTGCTAACCCTTGATTTTAACACGCGAATCAGCGTAACCTCTCACTAGTTCCTGGCATCTATACCTTCATTAAAACAGATTGAGAAAGTTAACGATATGAGCAAAATTGCATGGGGCATCCTGGGCACGGGCAGCATTGCCAAAACCTTCGCTAAAGGATTAGCCACTTCCAAAACCGGGCAACTGGTCGCGGTGGGCAGCCGCACCCCAGAAGCGGCGGATAAGTTTGGGGCGGAGTTTAACGTGCCGCACCGTCATGGCAGCTATGAAGCACTGCTGGCTGATCGTGAGGTGCAAGTCGTTTATATCTCCACTCCGCATCCGATGCACGCGGAGTGGGCGATTAAAACAGCCGAAGCAGGCAAGCATATTCTGTGCGAGAAGCCCCTCACCATGAATCATGCCGAAGCAATGGAAGTCATTGAGGCCGCGCACCGTAATGATGTCTTCTTGATGGAAGCCTTTATGTATCGCTGCCATCCCCAAACCGCGAAACTGGCGGAGTTGATACGAGACAAAGCGATTGGCGAGGTGCGGGTGATTCAAGCCACCTTCAGCTTTCACGGTGGGTTTAACCCCGCAAGCCGCCTCTTGAATCCGGCTCTGGGCGGGGGCGGCATCCTCGATGTCGGCTGCTATTGCGCCTCTATGTCACGGCTGATTGCCGGGGCTGCTGTGGGCAAAGATTTCGCTGATCCCATCGAAGTAAAAGCCACTGGTTATATCGGCGATATCAGCGGCGTGGATGAATATACCGTAGCTGCCCTCAAATTCCCCGGCAATATCGTGGCAGAGTTATCCACCGGCGTGCAAGTCAATCAAGATAATATGGTGCGCGTCTTTGGTTCCGAAGGCAACATCGTCGTGCCCTCTCCCTGGTTCTGCGGCCCCACTGATGGGCGTATCAAGTTGATGGTGAAGCGCAACGATGAGAAAGAGGCCCGCGAAGTGGTTATTGAAACGGACGAAGGTCTCTACTCCATCGAGGCGGATACCGTCGCCGCGCATCTCGCACAGCGCCAGGCTCCAGCACCGGCTATGAGTTGGGACGATTCTCTTGGAAACATGCGGACGCTCGATGCCTGGCGTGTGGCCATAGGAATGCTCTATGCAGATGAAAAGCACACTGCGGAGCGGCCTCCCTCCCATCGCGGTTCAATACAACCACGTTCCGGCCACAACATGAGATATGGCAGCATTGCAGGCATCGAGAAGCCAATATCGCGCTTAGTCATGGGCACGATGCTGGAAGGCGCACAACTTCTTTTGCCACATGGGGCAGCCTTTTTCGATAACTTCGTGGAAGCCGGCGGCACCTGCTTTGATACGGCGTATATTTATGGCGGGGGCATGAGCGAGCGCGTGATAGGCCAGTGGCTCAAAAGTCGTGGCAACCGCGAAGAGGTTGTCATTTTGGCCAAGGGTGCCCATACACCTTACTGTAATCCCAAAGACTTGACGGCCCAATTCCTGGAAACTCTCGACCGCTTGCAAACGGATTATGTTGACCTTTACATGATGCACCGTGATAATCTGGAGATTCCGGTTGGGGAGTTTATGGATGTGCTCAATGAGCATGTGCAAGCGGGGCGGATGCGGACAATAGGAGTTTCCAACTGGTCTATTGAACGTGTGGAAGAAGCCAATGCCTACGCTCAATCCAAAGGGCTGATGGGCTTTAAGGCGCTCAGCAACAATTTTAGCCTCGCGCGCATGGTGTCGCCTATCTGGGCGGGTTCGATTTCTACTGCTGACCCGGAATCCCGCGCCTGGTTCACCAAAAGCCAGACGCCCCTATTTGCCTGGTCGAGTCAGGCGCGCGGCTTCTTCGTGCGTGGCAACCCAAACTTTACCGCCGATGCAGAACTGGTGCGCTGCTGGTATAGCGAAGATAATTTCCAGCGTTTAGAGCGTGTGCAGGAAATGGCCCGGCAAAAGGGTGTTACCCCCATCAACATCGCCCTGGCTTACGTCTTATGCCAACCTTTCCCCACCTTCCCCCTCATCGGCCCACGCGCCCTCTCCGAAACCCGCACTTCTCTGCCTGCTTTGGATATTGAACTTAGCCCGGAAGAACTGCGCTGGTTGAACTTAGAGGATTGAATGCGAATCTCACGCAGAGACGCAGAGAGCGCAAAGAGTATAGAAAGAGAATGGAGGATAGGGAATAGAAGATAAGTCAGAAGGGCGGCTACTGCGATCCTCTATCCTCCATCTTCCTCCAAATTCCTTTGCGCTCTCTGCGTCTCTGCGTGAGATTTGTCTGACCGGTGCCAAGCACTCTCATTTGATTTATAATGACGCCCATGAGCAAACCTACCTGGAAAATCGCTGGTATTAATTTTGACCACATGCACATGGGTGATCTGTTGCGCCTGGCACATGAGCATCCACAGGCAGAAATTGTTGGCGTGGCTGACGAAGACCTGGCTCGCGTAGGGCCGGTGGCTGATAAGTTCGACATTCCCACGGAGCGGCGCTATACCGATTTTCGCCAGTGCCTCGAAGAGACCAAGCCCGATATCGTGCTACTGTGCCCGAAGACCGGGCTGCATGGGGAATACGTTAAGAATGTCGCGCCCTATGGCACGCATATTCTGGTCGAGAAGCCGATGGCCGCTTCCCTTGAAGATGCCGATACGATGATTCGCGCAATGGAAGCCACCGGTAAAACTATGGTCATCAACTGGCCCTTGGCCTGGTATCCACCGCACATCACCACCAAACGCTTAATGGATGAAGGGGCTATTGGCGATGTCATCGAAGTGCATTATTACGATGGCAATCGCGGCCCGTTGCGGCATATCGCGGATAAAGTCGAGATCACCGAAGAAGAAGCCAATCGCCAGAAATCGCAGAGTTGGTGGTATCAAAAAGAAAGCGGTGGTGGCTCCCTGCTCGATTACCTCGGTTATGGCGTGACGCTGGGCACTTGGTTTCATGGTGGTCGTGCCCCGCTTGAAGTCACCACAATGGTAGACCAAAAGCCCGGCCTGGAAGTGGATGAGCACAGCATCACGGTGGCTCGTTATGATAAGGGACTTTCCAAGTATGAGACGCGTTGGGGCACCTTTACTGATCCCTGGACATTGCAGCCTCAACCAAAGTGCGGCTTTGTGGTGGTGGGCACAGCGGGCACCATTAGCAGCTATGATTACCAGCCGATAATACAGGTTCAAACCAAAGAGCAACCGGAGGCGCATGAGGTGCCGGTGGATGAGATAAAAGCCCCTTACCGTAGTGCCATTGAGTATTTCATTCACGTCCTGGAAACAGGCGAGCCAGTTACTGGCCCCCTCTCTCCAACTCTCAGTCGTATCGGACAGCAGATTGTAGATACCGCTGTATTGAGCGCCCGTGAAAAGCGCACTGTGCCGCTGGTGGGTTAAACAAGACTGTTAGAAGCATCACTTCTTATGGCAAAACAAAAGCAAGATGACTATGGCTTAAGCAAAGCCAACCCGACACGACCCATCGCCGCGCCTAAGTTGGATTACAGGCCACATGACCCCAAGAGCTATCGCCCCAACATCGCGCTCATCGGCTGCGGCGGCATTACGGCCAGTCACCTGACAGCTTATAAAGCGGCTAAGTATAAGGTGGTGGCCCTCTGCGATGTGATAGAGGAAAAAGCCCGCCAGAGACAGCAGGAGTTTTATCCCAAGGCTGAGGTTTATACCGACTATCGGGAACTGCTCAAGCGCGACGATATTGAAGTGGTTGACATCGCTACCCATCCGCCGGAGCGGGTGCCCATCATTGAAGCTGCGCTCAAGGCGCGCAAGCATGTCCTCAGTCAAAAGCCCTTTGTGCTTGATCTCGATGTGGGTAAACGCTTAGTGCGCCTGGCCGAGAAGAATGGCGTGCATTTAGCGGTCAATCAGAATGGCCGTTGGTCGCCGCATTACAGTTATATTCGCCACGCGATTGCTAACGGCATCATCGGCGATGTCACCAGTGCAAACCTGACCGTGCATTGGGATCACACCTGGATTATGGGCACCGTCTTTGAGCAGATTCATCACCTGGTATTCTATGATTTCGGTATTCACTGGTTCGACATCGTGAGCCAGTTCTTCGGCGAAAGAAAAGTCAAGCGCGTTTATGCTTCAGTTAATCGCACGATAGGGCAGCAGGCGAAACCGCCGATGTTGGCCCAAACCATCATTGATTACGATGGAGGGCAGGCCAGCCTGATCTTCGATGCCCAGGTGCAATATGGCCAGGAAGACCGCACCTATGTGGCAGGCACCAGGGGCACCATCACTAGCATTGGCCCCAGCCTTTCCGAGCAGACGGTGACGGTTTACACGGAGAAAGGCTTTGGCAACCCACAACTCAAAGGCTCGTGGTTTCCCGACGGCTTTCATGGCACAATGGGCGAACTGCTAACGGCCATTGAAGAAAATCGTGAGCCAAATAACAGCGCACGCAACAACCTGCGCAGCCTGGAACTATGCTTCGCGGCCATTGCCAGCGCCACCGATGGCGAAGGCAAAGTGCCCGGTAAAGTCCGCACCCTTCCTAAAGGGGCCGTGCCAGAACACACCCAGCCCACACTCAACAGAAAGCCCATTACCAAATGACCACACCCCAAAAGGTCTATTTCATTACCGGCTCCACCGGCATCGCTGCCGCAACGAGCAAGCTGGCGGCTCAAGCGGGCGTGCAAGTTTTCATTACCAGCCGTACCGAAAGCAACTGCCGCGCCCTGGCCGATGAAATCACGGCATTGGGTGGCATTTGTGCCTATCACGTCGCTGAACTAACCGATGAGGCAGCGGTGCGAGAAGCGGTACCGCACTGTGTTAGCCGGTTTGGGCGCATTGATGCGCTTTTCAATGTGGCGGGCATCAGTGGCCGCCGCTTTGGTGATGGCCCCATCCATGAATGCACGGAAGCAGGCTGGGACATCACCCTCGATACCAATGCCAAAAGTATGTTCTTCATGTGCCGTGAAGTGATCCAGCAGATGATGGAGCAGCCGATAAGTGATAACGGCTTACGTGGCACGGTGCTGAACATGGCCAGCGTGCTGGGCTTTTCGCCGCAGCGGAAGTTCTTTGCCACCCATGCTTATGCCGCCAGCAAAGGGGCCATTATCGGCATGAGTAAATCAATGGCCGCCTACTATGCGCCACATAAAATCCGCGTTAATGTTATTGCACCATCCTTGATCCGCACCCCCATGAGCCAACGCGCCCAGGAAAACCCGGAGATTTTAGAGTTCATGAAAGAAAAGCAACCCCTGGTGGAAGATTTGATTGATGCCGAAGATGTGGCGCGTGCCGCCCTTTTCTTATTGAGCGATGAATCTCGTGTGATTACTGGAGACGTTTTGACCGTAGACGCGGGGTGGACTGTGAGCGGTTAAGGCTTATCGGTGACTTATTAGTGACGCAGGCCCACCCCAGGAAGGAGCGGGCTGACTATAAAATCCCAGTTTTGTGTCCTAGCCGCAGGCTCAACCACGAGGCAGAATATTATTTTCAAAATTTGTGTTTGCTCTTTAAGACTCTGTGTTATAATGGAAGCAACTATAAGGAAAGTATTATGCCTCATACTCTTCACCAACCACAAACACCGAATCCCCGACTCCAATCGGATAGTGCGGCTCAACCCAAATCCCCCGGGGGCGTGACAAGTTCTCAGGCTCAATTAGATGCTATTGGCGATAGCCTCGACTCATTGCGCCATAGAATAGACGCTTACATCACGAAACTCGAAACTTCTCAGGCCAAACTCCGTGCTTCCGAAGGCAAACAGTATGGCTATCGCAAGCGCAGTGGACCATCTTAAACCGACCCTCCTTTCTTCTAGACAATAGCTGCCCAGCCTTCCCCACAAAACACAATAAGGGCATCAGCTTTTATCGGCTGATGCCCTTATTCATGTCCGGGTTTTCTTAGGTGGTGGTGGTGATGGAGTTAGCGGCGGTGCTAAAGCCACCCTTGAGCTTGGAACCCATAATCGTCAGTACGGCGATAACGACCAGCGCAATTAAGGAAATCAGCAAGCCATACTCAACGAGTGTCTGTCCTTCCTCTTCCATTACAAAACGTTTAATCATTTTCTTTGCTCCTCACATTTGATAAGTGATGTCATTTCCTGCAACATCAACTTATATTGCAACAGAATTGCCTATTGGCTTGTGGCAGCTCTTGATGTGTTGTAATTAACACCGGAAACATAGTTAGTGAGGATTTGTGGGGGTGTAGTTGATAGCAGAATGGGCCACAGACGCCAAAGCGGGTGATAAGGTTATCACCCGCCTCCCCTACCCCATTACCTACTATCTCGTGGAATGAAAAACATTATACATGCCCGGTGTAGCAGCGACAAGAGGAATTTAAAATTTCCGCTATAAAATTTTACGCTTGTGAAATATGCCCTTAATGTGTGAGGGTTACAATCCTTATCAGAAAGCGCAGTGAATCGAGAGCGACCAGCGTGCCCCTTTATCCTCTATCTCCCCGCCCTTCTCCCCTTTAATTCGCTACACCCCTGCCCGACGCTGGTCGCTCTTAGATTTTTATAACAGTCGGATTTAACCCTAAGCTTCTTTAGTGCATTGCCTTTCCCAATCAATCCGCTTACGTAGCCTGGGCTGCCTCAACTTCTCCCCGCCCTTCTAAGCTGAAGGTTGAGATTAATTCTATGTTCTTTTTATGCTTCCAGTCGGTAAAACGCCACCAATCGTGCATGTCTTCCGGGGCGGGCACTTGCTCTTCAATCTCTTCCACCGATTTACCTTCAGCAGCTAAGGGAGTCACAAATTCGAGCATGTCGTCGAAGTATTCCAGAAAGCGCCGAATATGGCCGATGGTCGCCGTGGGGCCATGACCACAAATCACCACATCGGCATCAAATACCAGAATCTCGGACAGCACCTCTCGCAGGCGGGCGATTTTACGCGGCGTGGGCTGGCAGGGAATCAAGCCCCAGCCAAACAGGTCAGCAATGTGCAACACCTTGGCGTGCGATAGATAGAGAATCGTGTCCCAGGCCGTGTGCGTGCCGCCCATCCAGTGCATCTGAATGCGCTTGTCGTCAGTGCCACGCAGCACCGCATGATCGGAGAAGGAAATATCGGGCCGCCCTTCCCACGCGCCCGCCGCCGCAGCGCAGAATTGGTGGGCAATCACAGTGGCTCCCTCACGCCGCCACTGCGGGTTGCACGCGATATGGTCTTTATCCCAGTGCGTATTGATGACCCACTTGATGTCCTGTCCCGTTGTCTCTTTCACCAGACCGCGCACCACATCCGCCTGCTCCGGGTCTTCCAGGGCATCTATCACCACGCCAGCATTGCCTAAGTCGCACCAACTAATGTTGTCTACCGCCACCCGAATCCACACGCCAGGCCCAACTTCTTTGACTTCATTCTCTATAAATTCCATTGTTTATCTCCAATTACATTTAAGCAATTACCTAATGACGCCTCATCAATTGACAGTTACCGCCAAACACCTTGTTCGTTTTTGTGAGGATGGAACTCTACTAAAGGATACATGATCCCCTTAATTGATTTACCGCAATGACTACATTCATGCTGTGAATCTAAGGGGATGCCGCAGCCTGGGCAATACCACCCTAACTTAAAGTCTGTTTCGACTTCAGGGCGTACTTGCTGCGGAAAGCGTTTCTCTAATACTGCCCGCATAACCTGGCTTAAGCCCATCTCTCCGCGTAAGCAGGTTAAGTGTCCATTAACCTCTATCATTTCTTCTCCACAACGCGGGCAATACATTTTGGAACCTGTAGAAATTAACTTAAAGCCTGCTGCAGATCAGCAATTAAATCGTTCACATTTTCTAAGCCGACCGAAAAGCGCATCATACCGGGGGTGACACCAGCCCGCGCTAACGCCTCCTCTGTATATCCCCAGTGCGAAGTTAAAACGGGCAAGCTGCACAGGCTTTCGACTCCACCCAGGCTGGCGGCGCGTTGGAATACCTGCAAACGGTCGAAGCACTGCTCCGCGCGTTCCAGGCTGCCGACATCTATGCACACCATGCCGCCAAAGCCGCTCATTTGCGCCTTAGCTACAGCGTGGTCAGGATGCGATTCTAAGCCCGGATAATGCACTGCTTGCACCCGTTTATCCTTTTCTAAGGCACGAGCGAGGGCCAGGGCGTTGGCATTCTGGCGCTCGACGCGCACGGCCAGGGTTTTTATGCCGCGCCCCAAAGCATAAGCCGCTGCCGGGTCAAGCATGGGGCCGAGCATCCGGCGCACCCGGTTGACCTTATCTACGATTTCTCGCGGCCCGGCCACTGCGCCTGCGGTGACATCGCTATGCCCATTGAGGTATTTGGTGGCACTGTGCATCACGAGATCAACGCCAAGGGTTAGCGGCTGCTGGTTGATGGGGCTGGCAAAAGTGTTATCCAGAACTGAGATAATGCCACGCGCCCGACAAGCCGCTGCCACCGCTCGAATATCTACACAGCGCAGCGTCGGATTGGTCGGCGTCTCAAACCAGAGCGCGCGGGTGCGGTCGCTGATGGATGTCTGGGCATCATTAAGTTCTTCGAGGGTGATAAAGCGGATAGTGATGCCAAACTGCGCCAGCAAGTCTTTGAGCAGATGAAATGTCCCGCCATAGACAGCGGCACTGCACAAAACTTCATCACCCGCTTGCGCCAGGGCCATCACGGTGCAGGCAGTGGCGGCATTGCCGGAGCTAAAAACAATGGCGGCTTCGGCTCTTTCGAGGGCGGCTAACTTTGATTCCACGGCGGCCACGGTCGGGTTGCCATAGCGGGAATAGAGAAACTTGTCCGATTTACCCTCGGCAAACTGCCGCACTTCGGCTGCCGATTCAAAAAGGAAAGTCGTGGTCTCATAAATCGGTGTAGTCAGCGGCGAGGCTTGTGGGGCAGCGCCTTCACCACGATGGATCAGTTCTGTTTCAAGCTGGCGTTCTTGCATGTATTCTATTATCTCACGCAGAGACGCGGTGGGAACGAGGATGGAAGATGGAGAATCGAGGATCGCTGTCAACGAAATGAGACTGCCCTCGGCTTAGCCCCTACGATCCTCTATCTTCGATTCTCTATCCTCTTTTAACTCTCTGCGCCCTCCGCGTCTCTGCGTGAGATTCCCTGTTAAAATGGAAACTTCTCATCCATTTCTGTATCCGACAACTCTTGCACAAAGCGGGCAAGTCGCTCTACCACTACACTGATGTATTTTTCACCCTTTTCGGCGGAGGCTTGCGAGGGATTACCCACTCCCGTGCTTTCTGTTAGCAGGTGCCACTCGCGGGAAACAGAGACCCAGCCTTTATTAACCGCCTCAAAGCGCGTTGGCTTCCAGGCTCCATCCAGGGCGTCTTCGAGATGCACGAGGTGACCGAATAAAGCCATATCACCGCTGGTTTCCATCTCACCGCCATGATCGTCGGGGGCTTCAAAGATGTCTTTGTAGATGTCGTTGCCAACTTTCCACCAGTCAATAATGCAGATAAAGACTTTGCTGCGTCCCATCATCTCGCGCACAAAGGGCTTCAAGAAATCGTTGCCGCCATGCCCATTGAGGATAATCAGTTTGCGGATGTCACTGTTTTCCAGCGAGTTCACAATGTCTTTTAGAAAAGCCATTAATGTCGTGGGATAAACATTAATCGCTAAAGGAAGCTTCAGCATATTACTCTGCACGCCATAGGGAATGGTCGGCAATTGCACGACTTTAGCACCCAATTCTGTAGCGGCGGCGCAGAGGCGGTCGGCTACCCCCTCGCTATGCAGAGCATCCGAGCCATACGGCAAGTGGTGGTTGTGCGGTTCGCAGGAACCAATGGGGAGCAAAGCCACTTCATAATGCTGCTCTTTGACGACTTTGTAAGCGATGTGTTGGAGTTTCCAGGTATTCATAAAAGATGTCCGGGGCTGTAAAAGCCCCGGCAGGAAGGCTAAAGCCGACCGTCCTCTGGACGGTACACGCACTAAAACTTTTATCCTCTGGCGTCCAACGGACGCTTGGCCAACGGCCTTCCTGCCGGGGCTTTTACAGCCCCAGTTCCAGCAAAGCCTTAAATTCCTCTTCGGTCAATATCTTCACGCCAAGTTCTCTGGCCCGGTCGGCTTTGGAACCAGCGTTATCACCCACGACCACGTAATCGGTTTTCTTGCTCACACTACCCGATGGCCTGGCTCCTACCCGCTTGACCATTGCTTCCGCTTCGCGCCGGTCTATTGTCATGGCACCCGTGAAGACAAAGCTCTTGCCGGTGAACTGTCCATCAGCCGCCACTGGCGTAGATTCCTCCGGGCGCACCTCGGCCTTCTCTAATTTATCTAACACATGCTGATTGTGCTCTTCCTCCAGCCACGAGCGCACACTGGCCCCGGCGACCTGCCCCACGTCGTGAATGCCTGCAATTTCGGCTTCAGGTGCAGCCCGCAAAGCTTCTAAAGTACCAAAGCGGTCAGCGATGAGGCCCGCCGTGCGCTCACCCACATGCCGAATGCCGAGGGCAAAGATTAAGCGTGGCAATGGTGGATGCTTGGCCCCTTCAATGGAATCCAGCACGTTCTGCGCGCTTTTTTCTGCCATGCGTTCCAGGGAGAGCAACTGCTCTTTGGTTAAGTAGAAAAGGTCAGCGACATCATGCACCAGATCAGCCGCCACCAATTGCTTGATGAGCTTTTCACCAACCCGATCAATGTTCATCGCGCCCCGTGATACAAAATGCTCTAACAACCGCTCTAACTGCGCCGGGCACTCAGCATTAACACAACGCGCCACCGCTTCGCCTTCTGGCTTCACGACGGCAGCGTTACACACCGGGCACTGGGTGGGGAACTGGAAAACTTTTTCTTCGCCTGTGCGCTCTTCCGTGATGACACGCACTACTTCTGGGATAATCTCACCCGCTTTGCGGATTACTACCTTATCGCCAATACGAATATCCTTGCGCTTCATCTCGTCTTCATTGTGCAGGGTGGCTTTGCTGACAGTAGTGCCTGCCACTTCCACCGGCTCGAAATGCGCGAGCGGCGTGAGGGCACCCGTGCGTCCGACATTCACCGTAATGTCCAAGACGCGTGTGATTTGCTCTTCAGGAGGAAACTTAAAGGCACACGCCCAACGGGGAAAACGGTTGACGATGCCCAGTTCATCCTGCCAGCGCAGGTCGTTGACTTTCACCACCACGCCATCAGTTGCATAATCCACCTTGTGTCGTTCTTCGCGCCAGTGCTCGATGAACTCGCGTACCGCATCCAAACCCTGGCAAATACGACTCTGGGAGTTGACCCGAAAACCGGCGCGGCGGAGCACCTCCAATATATCCCACTGCTTATGCAATGGAACGCCCTCAACCGCGCCCACAGCATAGGCGAAGAATGTAAGGGGGCGGGAAGCCGTTATCTTGGGGTCTTTCTGGCGCACACTACCCGCGCCTGCATTGCGGGGATTGGCAAAGAGGGGCTTGCCTTCCTCGGTTTGCCGCTCATTGAGTTTTTCAAACTCCGAGCGCATCATAAAAACTTCACCGCGCGGTTCAAAAATCGGCGGCGCGGGTTCCAGGCGCAACTGCCAGGGAATCGCATTAATCGTCCGCAAGTTGGCCGTGATGTCTTCGCCTTGTCGCCCATTGCCGCGTGTCGCGCCACGCACAAACTTGCCGTTCTCATAGGTCAATGACATCGCCAGGCCATCAATCTTCGGCTCACAGACGTACTCGATAACCGCCTCGGCAGGCAGGTGCATGTGGCGACGAATGCGGTTTTCCCATTCGACTAACTCTTCATCACCGCGCACATCTTGCAGCGAAAGCATCGGCACGCGATGCACCACTTCGGGGAATTCGCCTTCGAGCGGCGCACCCACTCGTTGCGTGGGCGAGTCGGGCGTAATCAGGTCAGGATGTTCCGTCTCTAACGCAATGAGACGGCGCATCGTCATATCATATTCATCATCACTAACCTGGGGATCATCGAGGATGTAATAACGGTAGTTGTGATACGCCAGTTGCTCGCGGAGCTTATGAATTTCGGCAGCAGCGGCTTTGAGTTGCTGTTGAGTGGTGGAATCTTCGTGATCTTGCTTCATGAAGATTTATTGTCCTTCAATCACAGACGCGGCGCAATCATGAGACTTATTGCATAAGTCTCATGCGGAGTGTCATTTCGACCGGAGCGAGGCACGAGCGCAGTGGAGAAATCTTAACTGAGTTGCCCCTCAAAGATTCCTCGACTCCGTTGCACTCCGCTCGGAATGACACCAGACCATGACTGATGACAGAAATCTATTAAGCATTTTCGTATAACGTCATGGATGCAAATGAGACTATGGAATCGGAGGGGGCACCGGCATAGGAATAGTGCAAAAGCTTGGCGCGTAGTTCTGGGAAGGCCAGCAGCAAGGTATAAATCGCAGGATGCGCGTCTATGTTGCGGGTGTTATCATCACGGGCGATATGGTCGTGCATTCCTTCGGCATCGCCCGCTTCAACGTAGCGTAAGAACTCGCGGTCTTCGATTTCCACGGCACGGATTTTGGCTTTCGTGACAGGCGGCGCGTCGTGATCAAAATTGGGGCCGACATGGGCCAGGTCAACGCTGGCAATCAGCCCAACCCGTTGCCCCTGTTGCTCCCATTTATGCACCGTCTCACGCAGAGCGGTACAAAATTGCATAATATCCGCATTAGTTTGAGGGGATACCTGGCGACGCACTTCGCTATGAAAGCCACCACAGAGAATAGGGACAATACGCGCATGACGTAAATGCTCCAGATATTGGAGAAACACGGTTACAAACTCCACCGAATGCTCATTCTTATGGGCAAACTGTTCAGCAATCAGACGCGGGCCAACACGCTCTCGCAGAGCCTCAACGAATTGTGCATCAGCGCACGCGGTTCCCAGGGGAGTCTCATAGTCTTTAGGGGCCGCACAAAAAGGATAGCGCACCCCGCAGTGGGCAATACCGAGAATTACCACCACATCAAACGATTCCTGTAATTGCTGATAGGCTAGGGCTTCCACTGGGCCGCCGCGTGCAAAGTCAATGTGCGGTACCACAATGCCGCGCACCTTCGCCCCATCATTTAATGCCGTCAGCGTTTGGTCGTTTAATGTCTCGGCTTTGCGAAAGAAACCGCTCAGCAAACGGCGGAGCGCGGTTGGCTCGGCGGGGTAGGATTGACCAGCAAAGGCGGCTGAGCGAGCCGGTGCATCTTCAAACTCGCGCCAGATGGCCTTCCGCTCCTTCTCAAAGCGCGGCGAATCCAGGAGCAGCCCTTCATCTAATTGGTTGATGATTTTCTCGACAAACCACTCCGGCAGTTCTTCGCCGCCGTGTAGGGCGTAAGTTCTGATAATCTGCGAGACGTTGCGCGTGCCATCAAAGAGACTGATTAACGGAGCCAGCATACGAGGGATTGAAGCATTCGGCGCGATTCCTAAACTGTCGTGCATCCAGAGGAACTCTTCACCCTGCGATTCAAAAGGGACAATTTCAACATTGCGTAGCTTGGGATTAAATTGAATGGTCATGAAAATCGAAACTCAGCAATAAAGGTTATGCTACGAATTGTGCTTGGCTAATGGAAACAGGTCAGTGACAACAACAAGGCACAACAACAAAACGACCCGACAAGAAGTCGGCTCCCTTATTGTTACTCATTTCAAAATGATGGAGATAATGGGATGCAGGCAAGTGCTTATGAAGTCACTTCAAGGAGGGGTTCGCTGGTAACGATGCGATTGCGGCCTGTGCGTTTGGCTTCATAGAGGGCTTTATCGGCGGCATCGGCAAGTTCATTAGCTTCGAGCCACGGCGGGGAGGTAGCGACACCACAACTAAAAGTCACCGAGAACGGCTCGGCTTCGCCCTGGTGCCGAATTTGCGCGAAGTGAGCGCGGATTTCTTCTAAGACGCTTAGAGCCGCCGGTCCATCAGTATCCACTAGCACCGCCGCAAACTCCTCGCCACCATACCGCCCGACTATGTCTGTCTTGCGTAGGCGTTGCTGCAAGAGACGCGACAGGCTTTTAATAACCCGGTCTCCCACCGCATGGCCGTGGGTATCATTAACCGATTTAAACTTATCAATATCAATCATGGCAAACGTCACCTGAGCCTCATTGCGCCGTGAGCGGGCGAGGGCAATATCCAGTTGCTCTTTGGTGGCTGTGTGATTAAATAATCCGGTCAGGCTATCGCGCACCATGAGGGAGCGCAGCACCCGCGAACGATGAGCGCGGCTGGCCACCGACGCCACTAAATGGGCTGGCTTAATGGGTTTGGTCAGGAAGTCATCCCCACCCCGGCTCATCGCCGCCATCTGCTTGCTGAGGTCAGTTTCTGCCGAGAGAAAGACTATCGGAATGCTCACAAAATCTTCCTGCTGGCGAATGACAGTGGACAGTTCCAGACCGTTACAGGCGGGCATGTAGACATCCATCAAGATTAAATCGGGCCGGAATTCGCTGAGCGCATGAAGCACTTGTAGCGGATCGGTAATCGCTGAGGCGATCATGCCGGCTGCTTGCAGGTTTAAGGTATAGTAGCGTGCCAGGGTCGAGTCATCTTCGACAATGAGGATATGATAAGGTTCAGGCGTGTGACTGGCGGTCAGACTATCTAATTTATCAATCAACTCGCCCGTGTCTAAAGGCTTCGTGAAATAAGCGTCGCCCCCAGCCCGCACCGCTTGTAAACGATGTGAGATGTCTTCATGGGACGAAATAAAAACCAGGGGAACGGTGGCCAATATTCCCTGTTTAAGCTGCGCTACCCGCTCCATGTCAATGGGTTCATCCCCAGTCGTTAACATATCCACGAGGATAGCGGCGGGGGGCGTTTCAGACGCCGCTCCTTCTAGATCACTTAATTGGGTAAAAGTATGCACGCGATAGCTAAAATAGCTAACTTGCAACTCTAACTCATGGGCTAATACAGTATCATCCGAGATTAAAAAAATTAGGGCGTTACTCGTTTGATTATCGTTCGCAGGAACGGCTGGCATTTGAGCGGCTGGCGTTTGAACACCCGCGCCATCAACCTCTAACTTGGTAAGGTTAGCCTGTGCTACTCCATTATCAGGCGTTGCGGCGTTGCGCGCTGGTGCTGAGTCAGGGGACACTGAGTCAGGTTCGGAGGCCGCCTGTTGTAAGGTAGCGAAAAGCACAGCGAACTTTTCCTGTTGTGGTGCAGTTGCCGCGCTTTGAGCTTCTCCGATGGACTGAATAAGGATTTCCAAAGGACGGGCGGCTTCGCTCACCCGCGTAAAACCATAAGCCGCACCCGAACCGCTGAGATTATGCACCTGGCGATGCAGCGAGTCCAAAGCCTCGGCATTCCAGGCCGTTTGCAGCCCCTGCCAGGTTTTCTCAATTTCAATGAGCTTAGCTGGCAAAGCAGCGCGATAAGACTGCCGCAGAAGATTTAATTGTTCGGCGAAGTTCGCTGCATCAGCCATAATGTTGCGCCCAAATACTGGTTACTGTAGCCGATAGCGTCATCGGGTCAAAGGGTTTAGCAATCACGTCAATTGCCCCTAACTCCTGGTAGCGAGCGACTTCGTGCGGCTGCACTTTAGCCGTCATAAAAATAACTGGTGTGGCTGCCATCGCAGGAATCTCGCGCAAGCTTTTCAAAGTGGTGGGGCCATCCATGCCCGGCATCATCACATCTAACAATATCAAATCGGGGGCAAAAGCTGCCGCGCACTGCACCGCTTCACGCCCTGAACTGCAAACCTGCACCGTAAAGCCGCCCACGGCTTCAAGCGCCATGCCCGCGACGGCTTGAATATCCGCCTCATCTTCGATCATCATAATACGGCTTAACTGGCGTGAACTCATAGCGGATTTTAAGCGAATATTATTGGTATCTAATTGACACTATTGCAGGTCGAGTGATTCGCCTGCACAATAGATTGAATTGTCTGCAACAATTCTGCATTTGAAGCCCGCGTCTTGACTAAGGTCCCGGCAATATTATGCGTAAGGCCCTGCCGCATTTCTTCCGCCGAGAAAATCACGACGGGAATGGGTGGATCATGTTGATTGGTCATTGACAATAACTCTAAGCCAGAACCATCGGGCAAGCTCAAATCTATTATTACCAGATCAAAGCAGCTCCCTTCCAATTGTTCCTTTGCCTCTTGGAGTGTTGTAACACAAACCATCTCCGCCACATCTGCTAATACCATTGTGGTAATGCGACAGACATCAAGCTCATCCTCTACGTGCAGAATACGCGCCTTACGCTTTGCCCTCTCTCCTTCCATCTCCCCTTCGGGCTGCATTGCGGGCGAGACCCCGAACGCTCCTTTTCGGCGCTGCCGGGCGGCCTGTTCAACAGCGGCTAACAGATGATCTGGATTAATGGGTTTATCCAGCCAGTCAATAATGCCAAACGCGTCACCGTCTAATTCGGCCTGGCCAACAGGGGCCATCGCCGAGACAACAATAATTGGCAGATAAGGCGCACCAGAGTGAATTTCTCCGGCCTCACTGCGCAATTCGCGCACCAGAGAAATGCCGTCTTGTCCTGGCAGTTCTAAATCCAGTGTCATCGCCACATAGCGATTTTCCAGAGCTAATGCCTTGGCTTCCTGGGCATTATGGGCCACGTCCGTCTCAAAGCCGCCGCGCTGCAACATGATAGTCAGGAGATGCGCCACATCATGGTCGTCTTCACAAACTAAAATGCGGCCCTGACGTTTGGCAATGTCTGTTCCCAGAGCTTCCGTCATACTAGTTTGCGGTTTACCTGCTTCTGGTGCGCCCCACTCTGGTAATTCAAAATAGAAAGTTGTGCCCGCACCCACTTGTGTCTTAAAACCGATGCGCCCGCCCATTCTTTCGACAATATTTTTGGCAATGCTTAGGCCCAATCCGGTGCCCCCCTGATGGCGGCTATCGGAAGCATCGGCCTGGGCGAATTTATCAAAGATACGACTGCGAAACTCTTCGGGAATACCGGGGCCATGATCTTGCACAGCCACCCGCACCATCCCCTGCTGCCGGGTCGCAGAGAGAGTAACTTGGCCGTTGGGAGGTGAGAATTTCGCCGCGTTTGATAGCAGGTTAGCCATCACCTGCATTAAGCGGTCGCTATCGGCTTTGACTTTGACCTCTGGCAGTCCCGGCTCGACGAACAACTCGACCCCAAACTGCTCGGCATAAGCGCGATTCTCGGCCACGGCGGCTTCAAGTAGCGGCATTATCTCAAGGGGCTTCTCCTGAAAAACCATCTGCCCGGCTTCAATTTTATCAAGGTCGAGAATGTCATTAATCAAGCGAATCAAACGGTCGTTATTATTGATGGCAATGTTCAAGAGAGATTTAGCTTTTTCCGAAACTGCCCCCGTCACCCCACCAGCAATAAGACCAAGCGAGCCACGAATGGAAGTTAGCGGTGTGCGGAGTTCATGGCTAACGGTGGAGATAAATTCGGTCTTTATCCGTTCGATCTCTTTGCGCTCGGTAATATCACGGGTGAACCATACCCGCCCATGCAGCGCCCCCTGGCTATTTTTAATCGGGGCGCTATACCAATCAAAAATACGCCCGTCTAATAGCATCATTTCATCCCGACTCTCGGATTCTTGTTGCACTCGTAAATCCGCAATTTTATCTAACCACCGCTGTGGCTCAACCAGCTTATTAACAATGGCAGCTAACACCGTCTCATTCAATTGCTGCCCCATCATCTCAGGTGACAAGCCCCAGAGTTGTAAAAACCGCTGGTTGAAAGAGAGAATCCGCTCATCCTGGGATAGCACCAGAATACCATCCGGGGAGGCCTCGCTTTGCGCTTCAAGAATGCTCTTTTGCAGTCTTAGCTCGGCAGCGATTTCTTCCTTACTCTCAATGGCACTTTCTAACTGCTGAACTTTACGCCTCAATTCAAGCTGGGCCATAACCTGGCGCGACAGGGCTTCCAGAGCGTGCTCTTGCTCGCTGGTTAACCGACGCGGCTTAACATCAATGACACAGAGAGTGCCCAGTTCCAAACCGTCATGGGTGATAAGCGGCGCACCACCGTAAAACCTGATGTGAGGCTCAGCCGTGACGAGGGGATTATCGGCAAAACGCGCATCAGCAGTGGCATCGGGAATGAGAAACAGTTCCGGGTGGTGAATCGCGTGCGCGCAAAATGAGCATTCGCGCGATGTTTCATTAACAGCCAAGCCAACGTTAGATTTAAACCACTGGCGTTCCCGATCTACCAGGCTAACCAGAGCAATTGGCGTCCCACAGATAGTCGAAGCTAAACGAGTGATGTCGTCATAGGCTTGCTCTGGCAAAGTGTCAAGAATTTGATACTCATATAGGGCCTCCAGCCGCGCTTTTTCATTTTGAGGGACAGATGCTTTCACCGGCAGATTCCTCCCAGCCAAGCTCTGGATGCATGAACTGTGCCGTAAGTTCAGCACTTTAACATCATCATTTAGCTTCCTCTGGCTTAGACACGCTTAGGGAATGTCCATTGGAAAAAGCATGATTTCCGTTGCCAGCGGAGCAGGCTTGTGCCTGGAAGTTTGCCACGATATAAGCGGTTGCCGCTTCTGGCGTTAGCGGTTGAGCGAAGAGATAGCCTTGACCATAGGAGCAGTCCAATGCCTGTAGTTGGTTTAAATGTTCCTTCGTCTCCACCCCTTCAGCAATAACTTCCATGCATAAATGCCGCGCTAAGGACACGATGGTCTCAATGATTTCTTTATTCTCACCCTGTGGCCCCAGCCTGCGGACAAAGGAGCGATCTATCTTGAGGGTATCTAGAGGAAATAGGTGCAGTGAGTTTAAAGAGGAATAGCCAGTGCCGAAATCATCAATGGAAACTTGCACCCCTAATGCCTTGAGTTCAGCCAGCATCACAGCGGCTGAACTGGCATTTTGCATAATGACGCTTTCTGTGATTTCGAGTTTGAGTTGGGTGGCGGTGACACCTGTTTCCTCCAAGGCGCGTCGCACTTGCTCTACCAAATCGGCCTGTGAAAATTGCTTACTAGAAACATTGACGCTAATAATCAGCGATTGGGCTGCGGCTACCGTATCCTGCCAGATACGCATCTGGCGGCAAGCTTCACGTAGCACCCATTGGCCCAGGGGCAGAATTAAGCCGTTATCTTCCATGATAGGAATAAATTCCATTGGAGAGACGAGGCCGCGTTGTGGGTGCTGCCAGCGCACGAGAGCTTCAAAACCAAACAATCGCCCGCTTGCCAGGTCTATAATCGGTTGATATTGGAGGCTGAATTCCTCACGCTCCAAAGCACGCCATAAGTCTGTTTCCAACTGGAGCAACGATTGCGCCCGCTCGTGCATCGCCGTATCAAAGATTTCATGACGCGCCTTGCCCTGGTTTTTGGCGCGATACATAGCAATGTCAGCGTCCCGCAGCACCTCCTCAGCCTGTTCATAGCTCTGGTTGCTGATGGCGATACCAATACTCACACTGGTAAACCACTCGATTTGTGTCCCGGAAGCACTTTCCAATTTGAAAGGTGCGCCTAATTCTTGCTGAATACGCTCGGCAACATGAGTCGCTTCGGTTAGGTCTCGAATATCGTCTACCAGAATGGTGAACTCATCACCGCCCAGACGGGCCACAGTATCTTCCGTGCGCAGGCATTTTTCTAACCGCCGCGCCGCCGCAATTAATAAGTTATCGCCCACGGTATGCCCCAGACTATCATTGACATTTTTAAAGCGGTCAAGATCAAGAAATAGCACCGCAAATAAATAGTCATTATGCCGTTTGTGACGCTTGATAGCCCGATCTAATCGCTCCATAAAAAGCGAGCGATTGGGCAGATTGGTTAAAGCGTCATAGAAGGCGTTATGCGATAGCTGTTGCTCGGCCCGTTTGCGCTCAATGATGTTGCCCATCAGAGAGCAAAAAACCGCCACCATTTCCTGCTTCGCCTCATCAAAGGGTGTTCCCGTGATAGCATTATCATTAAAGAATATTCCAACCACACCGTGCGTAGATTGAATAGGCGTGGCCGCTAACCAGCCCGTCTTGCCACTAGCTACCATTTGCTTGCCATTCCAATAGTAGAAAGGCTGATCTTGGTGACAGACCCAGCGGGTGGAGTGGGTTAAAGCGGTATCGGTGAGATGCAGCGATGATTCAGTCGAGGGCTGCTCTAGCGAGGACTGCTCTGGCGAAGGCTGAAACCACTTCGCATCATAGAGGAAGCTGAAACCGCGTTCATCCGTAGTCTCCCCTTGCAAATTGGTACCATAAGAACCCGTCATGGATTTGCCGTCTTCGTCCATGAGGGAAATGCCGCTACGCTCTAACCCCAGCTTTTCGCGGCCCAATTCCACGGCACGGCGTAACACGCAATCCACATCAGGACAGACTAATAACTCATCAGCCGCAACGAGAACCGATTGCAGCCCATGTGTCATCGAACGCTGTCGCTCTTCCGCTTCTTTACGGGCGGTGATGTCGCTTAAGATACCAACCCAACCAACAAGATTTTGCTGAGCGTCCCGCCAGGCCACTGAATGGTCACTGAGCCAACGCAATTCGCCCGCCTTAGTGCGAACTTGATAGTCCGCCTGAAATTCGCCTTGGGCCTTGGCCCGCTTCCTGGCCGCGAGATCAACTTGAGTCGAGGTAATATCGCCCTCAACTTTTACAATAATATTGCGAATTCCAATCGCATTGATTTCCTGTGGAGAGTAGCCAGTCAACTTGGTAATTACCGGACTCATGTAATCAAAGGTTGTAGCGTCATATTTCCGCTCGTATAAGGCTCCGCTGCTGGTTTCAGTCATAAACCGCAACCGCTCTTCACTTTCACGCAGTACTTCCTGATTTTGTTTGCGCTCCAGGGCATGGCGGATGGAACGTTCCATCAAAGGCGCGGAAAGTTGGCTTTTAACCAGATAATCTGCCGCGCCAACTTGCATAGCGGCCACATCTACTTCGCGGTCGCCCTGGCCTGTCAACAAAATGATGGGCGCGTTACAGCCACTCTGGATAGCGGCTTGCAAGAGGTCTAAGCCAGTATAGGCGCCTAAGCGGTAATCAAGGAGATAAACGTCATGCTCCTGGCGGCTGATAGCTTCCAGAGCGGCTTCGTAAGTTCGCACCCATTCAAGGCTGAACTGGGCCGCCTCCGCTTCACGGAGTAAGTCGCGGGTGATGATGTAATCATCTGCATCATCTTCCACTAAGAGGACTTTTATCTTGGAATCAACCATCACATCTTGCTTTAAGGTCTACGCAGCTTCGGAGCCGCCGCTTTGTGGTGCTGGCTTCTGTGGTGAGCTACCATTGTGGGGCAATTCTACGATTTCAATCCAATACTTGCCAATGCCCCGCATAATCTCCACTAAGCCCGCAAAAGTTACTGGCTTGGTAATAAAGGAATTAGCGCCCAGGTCATAGGTGCGATAAATATCTTCTTCGGCCTGCGAAGTGGTGAGAATAACCACTGGAATACGGCGCAGAGATGGATCAGCCTTGATCTCCTTAAGCGCCTCACGCCCGTCCTTGCGTGGCATATTAAGGTCGAGCAGAATGAGGCCGGGGCGCGGCGATTTAGACGGGTCAGCATATTCTCCCCGGTGATGCAGGAAGTCCATCAGTTCTTCGCCATCAGTCACACAATACAGGTTATTAGCCAGGCGGCTTTCCTGTAAGGCTTCCTCAGCTAACATTCGATCATCGGCATCATCGTCGGCCATTAAGATCGTGATGGGTCTACCTTGTTCGATCATGCAATATCCTCCCTCTCATTCTATGTTCTGCATTACCCAAGCACATGGAACTGTTTATGACGTTGGCTTGGGCTGTAGCGCGGGTAGCATCATAATGAACTTTGTCCCCTGCCCCGGCACGCTTTGAGCCGTGATCTGGCCACCATGACGTTCTATGATTTTGCGGCAAATTGCTAACCCGATACCGGTGCCTTCATATTCCTCACGCGAGTGCAAGCGTTGAAAAACGGTAAAAATGCGCTCAGTATATTTTTCTTCAAACCCTATACCATTGTCTTCTATTATTATCCTACAAACGCCACCCTCCTCATCAGCAGACAGCAGGGCAGTTTCCCGCGCTGGAAGCAACTCGCCCTGAATGCTAACCTGGGGCGCAACACCAGCCCGTTGAAATTTGAGGGCATTACTAATTAAGTTCTGAAACAGCATCCGCATCTGCAACGGGTCAGCCTCAATAGTTGGTAACTCGCCTACTTCAACCCGTCCCCCACTTTGCTCCACGCGCACCTCTAAATCCGTCAGCACATCCTGAATTAAGGCCCGGAGGTCAATTGGTGTAAAAGGGACAGTCTTAGTCGTGACACGAGAAAACGCCAGCAAATCATTAATTAAAACCTGCATTCGGCGAGCCGCGTTCTGCATCCGGTCGAGATAGTCGCGGGCTTCATCATTTAAAGCATCGCCATGCTTGGTCTTCAAGCGGTCGCCAAAGGCTTGGATTTTGCGCAGCGGTTCCTGGAGATCGTGTGACGCCACATAGGAAAACTCCTGCAACTCACGGTTACTCCATTCCAGTTGCGCTGCAAATTCCCTGAGCTTATTTTCAGCTCGTTTCAATTCGGAGATGTCGGTACAAACGCCAACCATACTCCACTGTTTAGGTAGTAGCGGCTCGATATGCACGTCCTCAAACAACCAGCGAACATCGCCATCGGCGCGGCGAATGCGAAACTCGTGGGTATATCCTGTTTTGCCATTTTCTAAAGCTGTCGCGGCGTTTAGGTTCATCCTCTCGACATCTTCTGCCAAACGCGCTTCACCCCAAGCCTCCTCGTAAAGTTGTCCAGGCAGCTTAGCCAACGGCAGGAAACGATTGGCAGCTTCGGCATCCGGCATCTGAAACTTCCAGTCCAGATAACCCGATTCATTTTCTCGCACCGAAGCGTGCCAGAGGATGCACCGTGCCCCATTGATTAGTAGCCGCACCTGCGCTTCTGAACGCTTATCTTGAATGATATTGCCTAACAGAGAGCAATAGACAGCAATAAGTTCCTGCTGCACCTGATCCAAAGGCGCGCCGGTAATCGCGGCATCATTAAAAAAGACACCAACTGCACCCTGTTTGGAACGAATCGGTGTGGCCACCTGCCAGCCTCTCCCGACCCGCACCATCTTTGTCTCATCCCAGTAGACCTGTGGGCTGTCTTTTAGTAGCACCCAACGCTGACCTTCTGGCAATGTCTCCAGATAGGAGAAGCGGGCATTATCTCTGGGAAAGCGATTGGCTCGCTCATCCGTGGTGTGACCTTGCATATCAGTACCATAAGTGCCCAACAGATGTTCGCCATCTTCGGCGACCAGCACCATACCGCAACGCTCTACGCCCAAGCGTTCACGCACCAATTCCACGGCTCGCCGCGTTAAACAATCCACTTCGGGACAATTAATTAACTCATCGGCAATCGCTAAAACTTCATGCAGCCCCCTGGTCATAGCCGCCTGGCGTGCTTCAGCTCGTTTATGGCTGGTGATGTCATTACTAATTTCAATCATCGAAAGCGGCTGATTTTGCCCATCACACTGGAGCGCCCAGCGACTTGACACCACTATATGTTGTCCATCACGGGTCGAGCGGGTTAATTCTCCTTCCCAATGCCCGGTTGCGGTTAATTGAGTCTTAAATTCTTCCGGGGGCACATCCATCTGGCTCTGCAACAAAGCACTGGCGTTGTGGCCCAGGGCTTCTTCTCGCTGCCAACCATATATTGTTTCGGCTCCATGATTCCAGAAGATAATTGTGCCCTTCATATCGCGGATAATAATCGCATCATGCGCCAGGTCAATTAATTGTGCCTGCTCGCGCAACATCGCTGCTTGTGCTTCAAGGGATTCCTCCGCCTGCTTGCGCTCGGTAATATCGTTGACCATGCCCAGCACGCCACTAAAAGCCCCGGCTCTATCACGCGTTGGATTGATGGTAACAATGGCCCACAGGTCACTACCATCTTTGCGGCGATAACAGAGGTCTAACTGCTGCGGGATGTCCTGTTGGCCTTGGGCAAACGCTCTTTCCGCCTCGGCACGACTGGCCTGATGAATAAAATCAAAGATAGAATGTGTAGTAATCTCTTCCAGGCTATAGCCCAGCATTTCTGCCATGCGCAGATTGACGTAGCTGATGATGCAATGTGCATCCACCATCCAGATGCCTTCCTGAGCGGCTCCTGCAATACGGCGCAGGCGGTCTTCGCTGTCCTGTTGCGCGCTTAAAGCCACATCACGCTCCGCTAACGCCTGCTGTTTTGCCTTCACCGCATTGTCCTGTTGTTGGGCAGCATTGATAAGCCCCACCAGGAATTGCAGAGTAAATTCGTCTTCAGCAGTAAAGGCGTTTGCTGGCTCGGCCACGGCTAACAGTCCAAAGAGAGTTTCCTTTGATGGCGGCGGAACGATGAGCAAAGAGCGGGTTGCACCCAATGGACAGGCCGTTTGATCAAAATGGCTATCCCCCAGCACATCAGCATAGCGCACAGGTACATCACTATCCACCGATTGGCTGTTAAGAAAGGTTAACGTGTGCCCTGCTTGAGCGGCTAATGTCCCAGTAGCAGCTTCACAGTAGAGTTCTTCCCCGCTAACAACGGCAACACCATTGGCTCTAGTCAATCGTTGGGCGTGTTCAATTGCGAGTTTGAGGACAGATGTGAGGTCAGAGCCAAGGGATACTGCCTCTTTTTGCACATCCAGCAGAGCCATTAAATGTGAGGAAGCACCCTGTAACGCATAAGTAGGTGTTACCACTGGTGCCACCTGGCTACTATCTTCCTGGCTAAGCTTTATGTCCAACGTTGTGCCCACCCCATCTCCGACGCCTCAGTTGAAATTATCCTGTTCAATTCATGCTTTAGAAAGCCTCAGCATAACCCCAAGTTACCGTTTTACACGACTCTTAAGCTCAGAACTCTTTTCTTCGCACTAATTTTGCCGCTTACAGATTAAGGGCAGAAATCAGGCCCAAGCCCGATAACGCCGCCATTCTTGATTATGAACACCGGAAACTAAGTCAGAATCGGAAACTCGGTCGAGCGGAGCTACGATAAGAGCCGGAGTATAAGCGGGGTGACAATTGCGAAAATGGGTCTGGCAGCGGCGGTCGTCATGGGAGCTAATAGTGGCGGTTGAGGTAGAAACAGTAACGCTACCTAATTTGTCAGAGGGATTGCGGCAGATAGCATAAGGCACACCATCGCGGTCGCGCCCAATTTCACCACAGGTTGGGATGCTGGCATAGCCCTGTTGACTTTCCCATAACTGCATAGCACGCTCGTAGCGCCGCACGCTGCCAGGCAGAGGCGATAAGCAGTAGGCTTGCATTTCGGGCAGAATAAAATGATTAGACCGCACGGCCATATCGCCACTCTCTTTAAACCAGCGATAGGCCAGACGGCGCGAAGTCGCCTCGACAATCAGACCACGCCCGGCATCCGCAAAAAGTAGAATCATACCAGTATTGGCTCCCCCGCCGCCCAATAATCGGCGAGCAACCAGGTCTTCCAAGGCAGGCACAATTTCATCTAAAGAGGCACAATGCTCCGCTAAATAGCGTAAGACGTGAGAATCACTTAAGGCACAGTCTTCAAATTCTGTGGGTGGCACGGGAGAGCCTGTATTGTTAGCTCCCACCCAGTAATCTTCGGTGTGCAGATGCGCCGTGCCCAGGTTGCCAATATCACCTGCCCCCACAAAGCGGTTAAAACCCTCAATTTGTTTAATATAGATGCACTGTATTTCGTCGCGCTCTTCACGGTTCTTATGAAATAGCGTCTCACCGGAAATGGTGGCTTCGCCCAGGCCAAAAAACGTGGTGCAGTCGCCGCCTAACAGTGGTTCATAGCCCTGCGCTTCATAGGCGTTGACAAGTTCGTCACCACTTTGCCCCTCACCCAACGGCGCAGAGCTATAACGTTCGCCCCAGAAATCTCCCGGCAAGCAATTCAGCGCGAGCAGGTGCCACGGCTCAAGACCGGCAGCGGCAGCGATGGCTTGCGCTTCTTGCAACCAATGCGGAGCCGCATCGTCTAAGAGTTCCGTAAAGCGTTGCGCTCTGGCTGCAAGTAGGTCAGTAGCCTGGCTTTCCTGGGCACGATGGAGAAGACGCTCAATACGGTTGGTCAAGACAGCACGTTGTAATTCGCCTTGCAACGCACCGACTTCGTCAGATTGGCCGATTAAGAAAACTGGTTGTCCCACGCTTAACATCATACGCACAGAGTGGTTTAACGTCAATTAAGCACTCCCGCCGCTAAAGCAGCCGGCTGAGAGTAAAAGCCCGGTGAACCGGGCTGACGACGCACCCTTAGCCCCGTCCAGGGGGCTTGCAGGTTCAGCCCGCTGCTTTAGCGGCGGGTCTGCGTAGCCTAAGGACAATATCCGTTATACTTTTGACTAAGGTTTTGATTTTATTAGAAGCAAGATACGAAAGGAATTTATGACTCACCGGACTCGCCAGGCCATTGCGCCGCTGGCGATTTTTTCTGCCTTACTGACAGCCGCCCAACTCCTGACGCCTTCTCACCGCGTCTCTGCCGCCGATGCGCCGACCGGAAGCGTTGGCCCCGGCGTGCCAGCTTTTACGGTGCGGCCCGGCTACCGCGTGACTCTCGCTGCCGACCACTTAGGCGAAGCCCGTTTTATCCAGTTTGATGACAAGGGCACTCTTTATCTCTCTCAACCAGGCCGGGGCACTATTCTCACCCTAAAAGATAAAGGCGACGGCACCTATCAGACACTCGGCAAATTCATCACTGGTAAGCCTACTGTCCACGGCCTGCAATGGCACGATGGCTGGCTGTGGTTTACCCAGAGCGGATCAATTTATAAAGGACGCGACACCAACGGCGATGGTGTGGCCGATGAAGTCGTGACTGTCATTCCTGAGGGCCAATTACCCTCCGGCGGGGGTCACTGGTGGCGTTCGATCCTCGTCACCAATGACTCGATTTACACCTCGATTGGCGATGACCAAAACCTGAGCGACCACACGGGGGATGACCGTGAGAAAATCTGGCGCTACGACCTCAACGGCGGCAATAAGCGCCTCTTTTGCTCCGGCATTCGCAATACCGAGAAGTTGATGCTGCGTCCGGGCACCGATGAAATCTGGGGCAGCGATCATGGCAGTGATAACTTTGGCGGGCCGCTGGGTGAAGGCAAATGGCAACCACCCGCTGGTTCCGGTTTAAGCAAGCAACCGCTCACGGATGCGGTGCCACCCGAAGAGTTCAACCACTACGTGCAGGATGGCTTCTATGGGCACCCGTTTGTCGTTGGCGATAGGCTACCGCGCCCGGAGTATCTCAATCGGCCTGATATTTTGGAGCTTATCGCCAAGACGATTCCCCCGGCGTGGTCGGCGGGCGCGCACTGGGCAGGCAATGGATGGACTTTCGTGACCAAAGATTATTTTCCAGGGCAGAAAGGTAACGCCTGGGTTGCTTATCACGGCTCCTGGAATAGCACCAAGAAAGTCGGCTATCGCGTGGAAAGTATTTTGTTCGATACCATGACAGGCCAGCCCTATGGCTCACAATTAATTGTCAGCACCTTGGCCGCCAATGGCAATGATGTATTGGCCCGCCCGGTAGATTGTGTAGAAGCCCCCGATGGCTCCATGCTCTTCACTTCCGACCAGGGTTCTCGCATCTATCGCATCACCTACACGGGCGCGCGCTAACAGGCATCGTCGGGCCTATAAAAGACTCGGCAGGAAGGCAGCTTTGCTGCCAAACGTCCGTTGGACGCCACGTAGGGGCATGATTCATCGTGCCCCCTTACCGTCCAGAGGACGGTCGGCTTTAGCCTTCCTGCCGAGTCTTTTATAGGCCCCGCCCAAGGCGTGCCCGCTGATACGGGCACGCCCCGCGCACTATACCACTATTATATGAAGTCTCATCTCTTAAATTCTCTATCCGGTGTTGCCTGTGGGTTAGCTCTCATGGCATTGTCGCCCCTGATTCCCAAGCGATATGGGAAGACGTTACCTTCGCCAACGCTTTATGCCGCCTCCGCTTTTGCAGAGCCGCAATTCATCCCTTTGCAAGCGGCCCCAACTCAGGGGTCATCCCCTAAAGCGGCCCCCACTGAATTTACGCCGATGGATTACTTTGCGGATAACTGCGCCCGCTGTCATGGCCCCAATGGTTCCTTCTATGGCCCAACTTTTGGACAGAAACTCACGGATGACCAATTGCGCCAAGTCGTGAAGCGCATGGCGGACGGGCCGGGCAATGCGCCACTGGATGACCCGAAATTAGATATAGAAACGGCTTACCATCGCAGTCTCGTAGATAAGCGTCCGTTTCTTGTTCTCACTCATATTGAGGGCATCGGCTCCGCCACTGCCACGCTCACTGGCGAAGTCACACCGGACGCGGCGGTCAAAGTTACGATGAGCGATAAAACCGTAGAAGCTAAAGTAGATGACCATAGCTGGACAGCTACCGTGACTGGCGATATAGATTGGAGCAAGACTCAAATTTCCGCCGAAAAAGAGGGCGTTAAGACCTTGCTCAATCCGGCGCAAGTCGCTTACTCCCATAACACACCGATCAAGGCTCCTGCGCCTTAATTGATGAAAAGATAAAACCATGCCAGAAGGCCCGGAAGTCCGCAAACACGCCGCTGCCATTCATAAAGCACTCGCTGGCAAGCCCATCGAAGTCTTCACCGCGCGCACCAAAGGCGCGCGCCTGTGGTTGCAAGAGCATCCCAACATTCTCATCGGCAAGCGCGTGGAGCAAGTGTACTCGCACGGTAAACATTTAATTGGCATCCTGCAAGATGGCTTCTATTTTCACTCGCACCTGATGATGTGGGGCCGCTGGCAGGTGTTGCCCAACACCGAACCAATTCCGGTGGATCGCCGTGAACGAGCACGCATTGCGACTGCCGATGTTATTGCGATTCTCTTTTCGGCCCCGGTTTTTGAAGTTGGTCAGGGCAATCCAGTTGAGCAAGTCGAGTATTTAGGCAGCCTTGGCCCTGATATTCTCCCTTATCACGGTAGTTTTGATACAGAGGCTTTTCTCAATCGGCTGCTCAAGTCAGAAAACCAACAGCGCACCGTTGGTGCGGCCTTATTGGATCAGCAAATTGTGGCAGGTATCGGCAATTACCTGCGTGCCGAGATTCTCTTTGACTGTCGCCTCGACCCCTGGAAACGGGTGAGTGATTTAGAGCAATCTGCAATAGACTGCCTCTGCCGCTCCATTCCGCTTATGGCGCAAAGAGCTTACATCACCAGCGCCACCGTACCGGATGATCTGCGCACTCGCATGAAGGGCGACGATTCTCTCGTCTATCGTCCAGGCCGTGAATACGGCACCCGCCATTACGTCTTTCGTCGCACCAACCTCCCCTGCCTGCACTGTGGCGACATCGTGCGCCAGTTGCGTCAGGTAACACGCGAAGATGAGGAAGGCGAACGCACCCGCATTATCTACTTCTGCCCCACCTGCCAGGGCACCTCAGTGGAACTCAAGAAGCCTCGCGCCAAATCAAAGCCCCAGGTCAAACCTGATAAGACTGAGGCAGCACCCACCCGTAAACGAGCGGGCTGAGTGGGCAAAGCCCGGTGAACCGGGCTGGAGACGCACCTTTAGCCCGGTTCAGGAGGCTTGAAGCTTCAGCCCTCTGCTTCAGTGGCGGGGCGTGCGTTAGAATCCAAAACTCGATGGTGTGCCGTCGCACGGCGTTGCTGGGATTGCAGTCCCATTAGCTGTCATGATAAGACTTGTCTAAGTGTCTGTTAGGAACATTTGATTAAGAAAAAGAGATTAAAAATGAATATACGCCCCGTAACGCCTGCCGATGCGGAAAACGTCGGCCAAATCATGTACCAGGCATTTTGCGGAATCGCCGACCAGCATAATTTCCCACACGATTTCCCTTCCGCCGAGTCAGCGGTGCAGATGGCACAGATGTGCATCGGCAGTCCAGACATTATTGGATTCGTCGCCGAAACCGAGAGCGGAGAATTTCTCGGCTCTAATTTTTTGTGGCGTCAAAATTCGATTTGCGGGGTCGGGCCGATTACCGTCGCCCCGGACGCGCAGACCAAAGGCGTTGGACGTGCCTTGATGCAGGCAGTTGTCGAAGCGGGACGAGACACGCCGGGGATTCGGCTCGTGTAGGACGCTTTCAACACAACTTCAATGTCGCTTTACGCAAGTGTAGGGTTCGAGGTTGTGGAACCACTCGTTATTATGCAGGGCATCCCTACCAACAAAGAATCAGCGTTGCCAGAAACCCAAGTTCGCCTGCTCGAAGCAAAGGATTACGACGCTTGCGGTGAATTGTGCCAAAGGGTTCACGGTTTCAATCGCACCACAGAGATCGCGCAATTCGCGCCAATGTTTCCAGGTGTTGTAGCGGTGCGGGAAGATCGAATTACGGCCTATGCTACCGCGCCAAATTTCTGGCAGTTGAACCACGCTGTCGCCGAAACCACAGGCGATATGCAGAATTTGCTTGCGGGCGCGGCGGACATTACCCAGCAGCCTCTATCCTTTCTGCTGCCGACGCGCCAGGCTGAACTTTTTCGCTGGTGCTTAAATCAAAAGCTGCGCGTCGTCAAGCCGATGACTTTGATGGCAATGGGTATGTATCAAGAGCCACGCGGCTGTTTTCTGCCATCGGTTTTGTATTAGACCTCCGGCAAAAGTCACTTGTCCTCATTGGTGGCAGCGGTTGGTTTAACTTCCGCAAAATGCTTGCTTGTGCTTTAGGTTCCGCTTTTGATGTTCCACTTTCGGCTCGCGTTACAATTTATTAAATTTTTTTGTTCATTCCTTTAGCAAACTCCCCTTTCCGTTCGATATAGCTTATAATAGAGTCAACGAACTCTAGGGCTTTGCTCTTTGTGGCAAGCTCCATTCTACTCAAGGAGGCGATAAATGATGGTTATCAACTTGATGGTCAACGTGTTAATCCGCAGCACATATTATTCGCCTCGCACCGGCAGCGCACGAGCGTAACTCCACCCGAAAAGACTTTCTCTGCTCTTTGGTGAGCGTTCAGCTCAAGCTTTCCCTTCACGCTTTAACCGGGTCGCGGGCCTATGTGCCTGCGGCCCGGTTTTTGGTTTTGAATACCTGGAGGAAAAGCTTTGAATCAGCTTTGTTACGAAGCCGCGCGCGCCGGCAACACCGCAGCGACTGAAGCAGTGATTGAATCCCTACGCCCGCGCCTAGTGAGCATGGCAAAATATTATGCCCGCTGCTCGCAAGAAGACCCTGACGACTTACTCCAAGAAGCCTGGCTCGGCTTGTTGGAAGCCCTGAAAAATTTGGATGTCCGCATTGGCTGCCCGGAGCAATATCTTATTCAACGGGCGCGGTGGCGGCTGCTGGATGCCATCAAGCACGCCCGCGTGCGCCGCTGCACCTCCCTGGATAGTGCCGGATTGGAGCAGTGGGAAGAAGATACGGCTTGCGATGGCGCGGTAGAAACCGTCTTAGCCACCGCCTATGTGGAACAGTTCACCCAGGAACTGAAATCTACACAACAAGCGGTACTGTTTTGCTTGCTGCGTGGCCTCACCTGGCGTGAAACAGGCCACGCCCTAGGCTGCACTTCGGCTAATATCGCCTATCATGTGCGCCAAATTCGTCGTCACTACGAGGTGTGGAGCAATGAAGTACAGCTCCATACCAGTGCTGCTTGCCCGGTTTAGCAAGGTGGCTTATACGAGGAGAATTCCCATGAGCAAAAAGCGTATTTTGCCCGCCGAGTTGCCTCAACTTTTGCAAGAACTCAATGAGGGAGATCATCAGACGCAACGTGACATTTTGCGTCGTCTCTGTCCCTGCCGCAGTCGTTGTTATGAGGGCGAAGCTTGGCTGGCTATTTTCCATGTCTATTACACCAGTCAGGCTGAGGAGGTGCGCAACCAGGCCGAACATGCCATTGAAACATTACGTCAATTCTCTGCGGTTTCGGCCCGTGCCGAGGAATTGGTGCGGTGGTTGGCCGAGGCACATTCTCTAGAACTGCCGGATAAAGAACCCAAGCCCGCAGCGCGACGCAAGCCAGTCAAAATCAACATCGCCTGTCATTTACCGCAACTGGTGGCGGCATTGGAAGGCACCGATAGTGAAGCGCAGTGCAATGCGCTCCAGCAGCTTTGTCCGTGCCGCAACCGCTGTTATGACAAGGCCGTATGGCTCAAGATTTTTGAGTTGCGTGACAGCACTTCCGCTCCTCGTGTGCGCGATCAGGCCAACCATGCTATTGACACCCTGCTGCGCGAGCGCGTCCGCATTGATCCTCGCTCCCGCGACTTAGTGCGCTGGCTACGAGAACAACGGGTGTTGCCCCATGCAACGCCCAGCCCTATAAGGGTTGTACCCACTTATGCTATGATGAGCCAGGAAAACCAGGGGGCACCTGTGGCAGCGGTACAACCTGATCTGCAAATTCCAGTCTGGGAACGGTCTCGTCGCTCCAAAACCAACCGGCGCAGATAAAGTAGAAAGCGATAAGAGACCTCTGACATAAGTCGGCCTGGTGTCATGCCGGGCGGAGTCGAGGCATCTTTAGAGAGCCGCTAGGTTAAGATTTCTCCACTACGCTCATGCTTCGCTCCGGTCGAAATGACACTGGGTAAGATTTGTCCAAGAAGTCTCTTGTTTAGCATCCTAACAAGATGAATCGAAATAGAGCTTGAAGGGAACGTTCTATGCCTTCACAAGGAGGTGGGTGAATTGCATATGTCACATAGCCTTACACCCGCCCTGGGAGCAGGGCTTCGGTAGTGGCTCACCGATAAACGCTTCACCTGGTCGTCGTGACGGAACTCCGTCACGGCGATCAGTGTTTTATAGCACCTATATCCTGGCACACGTCCTGCATCCGCCATAGGTATGCCAAAGCGAGCGAAACAGGATGATGCCGTAGCGACCCCCTCACCCCCCATTGTTACACAGCAGATAAGTACCGACGCAACAACTACGGCATTGCCTGCGGGTGCTTTTCAGTCATTCGCAGAAGTTGCTGAACTGGTCAGCCAAACGACCAAGCGACTTATCAAAGCCGAGTTGCTGGCGACCTACTTCACCTCTTTATCCGACGAGGATTTAGCCCATGCCGCTCGTTATTTCGCGGGCCGCTCCTTTTCCTTGCGCGATCAACGCACAACCAGTGTTGGCGGGGCCGCTTTGTTTGCAGCACTCTTAACCGTGACAGAGGTTGAGGAAACATTTATCAGCCAGAGGCTAGTGGCTCTGGGCGACTTCGGCGAAGTGGCAGGCGAAGCTTTTGCCGTTTCGGAACGGACTAAGAATCAGCAGCCCACCTTAACTCTTCGTGACATAGCAACGGCTTTTGAAGAGTTAGCTGCCACCGCAGGCAGCAAGCGTAAAATCGAGCAAGTTACGGCTTTGCTGCAACGCGCCACACCAGTAGAAGCCAAATACATCGTCAAACTGTTACTGGGCGATTTGCGCATCGGGTTGCAAGAAGGCGCAGTCGAAGATGCCATTGCACGCTGGGTGGGGGCTGAAGTTAGCCTGGTGCAATGGGTTAATATGCTGACGGGTGATATTGGCGAGACGGCTTTACTGGCCCGGCATAAGCAACTGGACAGCGCGCACATGCGCCTCTTTCATCCCTTAAAGTTTATGCTGGCCACCCCCGCTGCCGATTTAGCCGAAGTTACCCGCCAGATGCCAGAGCAGTTTGTAGTAGAAGACAAGTTCGATGGTATTCGCGCCCAGGCGCACATCGCCCCCGCCGTTGACAGCGATACAGTCTCGTACGGCGTGATTCATGCGGGCCGCCGCGTCGCTCTCTTCTCACGCACCTTAGATGAAATCACCAAAAGTTTCCCTGACCTGGTTGAACCCTTAGCGGCCCTGGTAACAGATACTACTGTCAGCGAAGAAGCGGGTGGCATTATTTTAGACGGTGAATTAGTGCCCGTGCAGGGAGATCAAATCTTGCCGTTTCAAGAGCTGCAAAAACGTCTAGGCCGCAAGACTCTTTCCGATGAACTCCGCGCTGCGGTGCCCGTCGCTTTCATGGCTTACGATATTCTTTATGGCGATGGCCGCGTACTCATCAATGAGCCATTCGCTGTGCGACGCGCCATCTTAGAATCGTTGCTGATGGATAATAACGCTACCCGCCGCACCCCATCAAAGACCTTTACCGATGCGGCTCTACTCGACGATGAATTCGAGGCGGCGCGCAAGCGGGGCAATGAAGGCTTAATGGTGAAAGACCCCCACTCCACTTATAAACCGGGGCGACGTGGGCGCGAGTGGCTCAAGATAAAGCGGGCACTCGCCAGCCTGGATGTGGTGGTGACAGCCGTGGAAGTTGGCAATGGCAAGCGACGGCACTTACTGTCTGATTACACATTCGCCGTGCGCGCAGGGGAAACTGACCCCACTCTGCTGAACGTTGGCAAAGCCTATTCCGGTTTAACCGATGCCGAGTTAGCGGAATTGTCTGAATGGTTTCGCGCTCACACCATTCAAGAGTTCGCACATGGCAAAGTGCGGGTGGTGGAACCGCGCATTGTGATTGAAGTCACCTTTGACCGGGTGCAGCCTTCAGCACGGCATAAGAGCGGTTATGCCCTGCGCTTCCCTCGTATCCTGCGCGTGCGCGACGATAAACCCCCAGAACAAATTGATACCTTAGAGGCCGTGCGCCGCCTGGCCGATGCAGTAAACTGACCTCGCTTGACTATGCACAGGAACCCTTTACCCCAGATGTTGCAGGACTATCACGCTTACGATGCCAGCGAGCAAGCTCAGGTGCAAGAGATGCAACATTTTATCAAGGCGCATACCGACTGCTTCCAACGCTCTTTGCTCATAGGCCACCTGACCGGCTCCGCCTGGATTGTTAATAAGGATAAAACGCGCGTCCTGCTGACCCACCACCGCAAGTTAAATCGCTGGCTGCAACTGGGAGGTCATGCTGATGGCGATCCTGACTTGCTGCGGGTAGCACTGCGCGAAGCTCAAGAGGAATCAGGATTGGAAGATATAGTGCCCCTGCAAGCAACCATCTTTGATGTGGACATTCATCCTATTCCCGCACGAGGCGATGAGCCAGAGCATCTCCATTATGACGTGCGCTTTCTCTTCCAGGCCAATGACACCCAACCCTTGCAAGCAAACCGTGAATCCAAGGCTTTAGCGTGGGTCGAACTTAACCAGGTGATACAGCTTAATGCCGATGAGTCCATGCGTCGTATGGTCGCCAAGACACTGTCCCAAACCAGCAATCATTGCCTGTAGGGGCACCCACGAGGGGTGCCCCTACCGCGATACCGACTTCGACTTTTTAGGACGCACTTCTTTCCAGAGCTTTTCAGCTTGCTCGATAGCATCATCTAAAGTCTGACAATTATGCAGCACCGGCTGAAACAAGTCGCCCTTCTTCTTGATGCGCTGTGGCATATTCGCCATTGTGAAATCTTCCAGGCGCGGACACTTTTCCACTTCCTGCCACGTTAGAGGGGCTGCTACGGTTGCCTTATCTTTAGCCCGCACTGAATACGGTGACACAATCGTTTTACCTTCAGCATTTTGCAGATGATCGAGATAAACCTCACCCTTCTCCCGCTTGCGTAATGATCGTTCAAGCGTCACTAGATCGGGCTGGGCTTGGTTTACAATTTTAGCGACCAATTCTGCAAAACGTGCTACCTCATCATAGCTATATTCCGTCTTAATCGGCACATAAACGTGCAAGCCCGAAGAACCAGACAATTTAGGATAAGATTCCAAAGATAAGCCATCCAACACTTCTTTAATGGCTAAAGCGACCTGACATACTAAACTGAAGTTTTGGCCTTCCGGGTCGAGATCAAAAACAATCCAATTGGGATGATGCAGATCATCCACCCGCGAGTGCCAGGGGTTCTGCGCAATACTCCCTAAGTTCACAATGTAAAGCAGTGTTGCCAGGTTATTACACAGGGCATAGCGGACTGGCTGCCGCTCGACTTCTAAGGCAATGGTCTCCATAAAATCAGGTGGGTCTTCCACATCATGCTGAAAAAAAGAGTGGCCCTGAATACCATTGGGGTAGCGTTTCAGAATGAGCGGACGGCCTCGCAAATAAGGCAAAATGGTATCCGCTATCTCGAAGTAATACTTCAGCAGATCACCTTTGGTATAACCTTCATCCGGCCAGTAGATTTTATCCAGATGGGTAAGGGTGACTTCGTGCTTATCGACTTTTACGACAACATCGCCCTCAAGCTTTTTGGCCGCAAAAGCTTTGGCAACGGGGATAGGTTTACCTGCCACTTTAGCCCCAGTGGATTTGTGGCGTGTAGCTTTAGGCGTTTTATCTGTTACTTGGTCAGTTACAACCTGATGGGGAGTTTTGCTCCTGGTGGCTTTCGGCAGATATTTTTCTTCAATGGGCAGCACGGTTTCTAATTGCCAGGTAGGATCAGCAAATTCATCTCTGGCTTTAATCAGCAGCCATTGATTATCGCCTCGACCGAGTTTCACCAGGCTCCATTCGCCGTGCAGTTTCTCACCCATAAGGCGAAATCTCAATCGCCCCTTATTGACATCTTGCACCGGATCGCTGCCATCGGTCACTTCATACTGGCCCGTGTCCCAGACTCGCATATCACCCGCGCCATAGTTACCTTCGGCAATATGCCCCTCGAACTGTAGGTACTGCACTGGATGGTCTTCCGTCATCACCGCCAACCGCTTATCCTGCGGGTTGAACGAAGGGCCTTTGGGCACAGCCCACGATTTTAGCACACCGCCCATTTCAAGGCGAAAGTCAAAATGCAAGCGCGAAGCATGATGCTCCTGCACCACAAAACGGTTATGCTGCCCCTTCTCCAGCTTACCCTTAGGTTCTCTGGTCTGCGCAAAATTCCGTTTCTGGTTGTAGGTTTCTAATGCCATGCGTGTCCTCCCTCTCTGCTTGGGCGTTGAGGGCAAGTTCAGTTCCAGGTAATTCTCGATTTTAACCCTATGGCGAAGTCTTCATTCCCCTAAAGAGAGATAGATTTTGATATGTCTAATCCATACAATAGTGTGCCAACAACTTGGGTAATATAATGGTTACGGTAGTGCCTTATAAGTATGCAAAACAACAGGAAAAATTAGGTGTCCTAAAATTGAGGACAACAAGAAAGGTTTACAGATGATTCGCGTTCTCTTTGTCTGTCTGGGCAATATCTGCCGCTCACCGATGGCCGAAGCGGTTTTTATGCACCTGGTGCGCGAGGCGGGTTTAGAAAATAAAATTGAAGCCGATTCCGCTGGCACTGGCTCGTGGCATATTGACTCGGTTCCCCACCCTGGCACACTCGGCATTCTGGAAGCAAAAGGCATTCCCTATGAAGGGCTGGGGCGTCAAATTAAACGTGATGATCTTGATAAGTTCGACTACATCGTGACAATGGACGATGAAAACCTACGCAATGTGCGGCGTTTGGGTAAAGGTCGGGCTAAAGTGGCTCCCCTGCTCGACTATGCGCCCCACGCAGAAATCCGTGAGGTGCCTGACCCTTACTTCGATGGCGGGTTTGATGTCGTTTATCATCTGGTTCATGAAGGTGCGGTTGGATTACTGGCTGCCATCCGTCAGGAGCATGGCCTGTGAGCCATCCATTAGGCGTGCTGCCTCGCACTTTACAACAAGCTCTTGAAGATGCACTGAATACTCAACTGGTTAGCGCCACTCTCTTGAGTGGTGGCATGGTCAATCAAGCGGCACGAGTCGAAGCGCAAGACGGTCCCATCTTCGTCAAATGGCACGAAGACGCTCCGTCGGGTCTGTTTGCCGCAGAAGCTAATGGCCTCTGTGCTTTAGGGGTAACTAACACTATACGGGTGCCACAAGTGCTAACTTTTAGGGATGCTGCGCCTGCCGCTTTAGCCTACTTAGCCCTGGAATATATTGAGGAGCGTCGCCCGGCAGATCAGGCCGTTTTTACCAGTAACTTTGCGGAAGCTTTAGCGGCCCTGCACCGCAGTACATTTTCGCCCGATGGCTTTGGCTTGCCAGAGGACAATTACCTCGGTACGCTACGACAGATCAATACACCTCATGCCCATTGGCCCACCTTTTACCGTGACTGCCGCCTATTGCCACAGATCGAGATAGCACAGCAACGGAAACTCCTGCCACCCGACCGTGAGCGGCTACTGATGCAGGTAATAGATAATTTAGAAACGCTGTTAAGTGATTTAGAAGCCAAACCCTGCCTGTTGCACGGCGATTTATGGAGCGGCAACTTCTTAACGGTCGGTAACGAGGCGGCAGTCATTGATCCAGCGGTTTATTACGGTGAACGCGAAATTGAAATGGCGTTTGTCGAGCTTTTTGGCGGATTTCCGCCCGGCTTTATAGAGACTTATAGTGCGGCCTATCCCTTAGATGCTGGTTACGTACAACGCCGCCCGCTGCATCAGCTTTATTATTTGCTGGTGCATCTGAATTATTTCGGTGAGACCTACGGCCCTAATGTCGAACGCTCCTGCCAGCTTACGTTGCAGATTCTTTAATTCTTTCAACACAAAGGACACGAAGGCAGAACGAGAATCGAGAATAGAAGATCGAAGATAGCCTGAGGCACGTTGCCGTTACGATCCTCAATCCTCTATTCTCCATCTTCAACAGCTTGTGTCCTTTGTGTTGAAAGAAAGCGTAAGGGGTGAGGGCTACCCCTTCATTTGTTATCATTATTATCAATCCCCACGAATTGGCACTGCTGCGGAATATAATCAATGGTCACTGAAACTGGCGAACTTTCACCTCTTGCTCCGAACCCGGCCCTTCCAGTGCGTACGACACGACTCAATGAGGATCAAGCTCTAAGCGATTCACCTGTCGCCTCATCGCGGGGCGTTACCTTCCGGGTAGTTGTGCTGTGTCTGCTCTTAGGAGTGGTGTTTGGCTATATCATCCCCATTGCCGATTACAAATTTTCTAACACTTTTCTGGGAGCCACCCACCTCTCACCGGGAGCATTAGGGGTTGTCTTAATTCTCTGCTTGGTGGTGAACCCGATTCTCGGCTTGCTCTCGCGCAAGGGCATTCACGGCTTGCGCTTTTCACGCAACGAAGTGCTCACGGTTTACCTCACCTGTTTGTTTTCCTGCCTCGTGCCCGGCATTGGCGGCAATAACTATTTCGTATCTTTCATTATCGGCTCGTTTTACTTTGCCACCCGCGAGAACAAGTGGTTTGATGCTCTCAAAGGTTTACCGCCCTGGTTTACCCCGGCCTTAAATGCCGATGGCAGCTATAACAGGTTTGTAGTGGAAGCATGGTACACCGGTTTGCGCAGTGGGCAACATATCCCGTGGGGTGCCTGGATCGTGCCGCTGGTGGCCTGGGGCGCACTTTTCCTCACCACGTTCTTTATGATGGGCTGCCTGAGTGTAATGCTGCGCGGGCAATGGGGCGATAACGAAGCTCTGGCCTTTCCGCTTTTGCGCCTGCCCCTCGAATTGACCGAAGACCTCGACCGGGATGATAAATATGGCATTCTGGGCCGCTTCTTCCGCTCTCCTGCCATGTGGGTCGGCTTTAGCATCGCCGTTTTTATTCAATTGCTAAATGGCCTCCATCTCTATTATCCCGACTGGCCCTCAGTGCCTCTTGAAATCAACACTGGCCCGCTCTTCACTGAGCCACCCTGGAATCAGATTGGCTGGACACCGATGCGTATCTGGCCCATTGCCATTGGCGTGACTTATCTCCTCACCTCTGAAATTTCATTTTCCATGTGGTTCTTCTACTGGTTTATGAAAGTGCAGCTTATTGTGGCTTACTTCCTGGGATTTGTGCCGAACTCATTGCCTAATGCGGTGGAATCCGGGCAGAAGATGTTCCAGGGCTATCAGGATGTGGGGGCAAATTTAGCGTTCGTGGCGATTCTCTTCTGGACGGGTCATGAGCACTTTGGCCATATTTTTAAGCGGGCCATTGGCCGTGCCGCCGCTCGACCGAAGGAAAAACAGGAAGCCTTACCCTACCCGTTGGCGTTCTGGGGCTTTATCGGTTCGTTCGCCCTTTTAGTTATCTGGGGCCATTGCGCTGGTCTGACCATCGGGTTAGCCATCGCCCTGTGGGTTTCCTACTTAGTGATTGCCATTGTGGTCTCGCGGGTCGTGGCTGGCGCAGGTTTGCTTTTTGTGCATCACGCTTCGATGCCGCTGGGGGTTATCTCACAACTTTTAGGCTCCGGCCCCGGCACCTGGCTTTCTCCGGCCAATGGCATCGGCGCGGCGGCAATTTTGGAAACCGCCTGCATCCAAGACTATCGCGCCTCCCTGATGCCATCTTTTGTGCAAAGCTTTAAGCTCGCGCATGATCGAGGCATCAACTCCCGGCACCTCTGCGCCCTGATCTTTGCCGTTATTGTGGTGACCTTTATTATGGGCGTGCAGATGAATGTGCGCCTAGGCTATGATAACGGTGGCTTGCAGTTGCAGGGGTGGCTCAATAAATCGGGGCCGCAGATGGCGGGCGGCGATGCCCATGCCCTCAGCGAACCCGTCCATGATGTCATGTGGTCAAACTGGTTCTGGATGGCCTTTGGCGCACTGGTTATCTATGGTATTACTCTCGCGCGCAGCCGCTTTCTGTGGTTCACGCTACACCCACTGGGCTATCTCATGTGCCTCACTTACCCAATGCACACTCTCTGGTTTTCCATGTTCATTGGCTGGTTGTGCAAAGTTCTGATCACCCGCTTTGGCGGCATGGACACTTATCGCAAACTAACCCCGGCCTTTTTGGGCCTGGCTTTTGGTGATGTCAGCATGATGCTCTTCTGGCTGTGCATTGACGGCTGGCAAGGCCGCATGGGACATCAGCTTATGCCAGGTTAATCTTATTTGATTATGTCGCTGAGCTATCGTTACCTGATTGGTCTGATTGTTTCGAGTCATCATCCGTGATACGTTTAAGACCTAACTTATCAAATACAGGATGCGCGTCTGTAAATTTTAAGCTGATAGATTTCTTAGCCTGAACGATGGCTTCATCCCGGCGGTTTTGAGCCAGCAAACATTGAGCGAGATTAGCCGGGTAAAGGCCATCTATAGGATCAAGTTTCATAGCCTTACGATACAATTTTTCCGCTCCAGGCAAATCATGCTTGGAAAGGAAGTAAATATCAGCTAACCCATTAGTTGCCTCAGCATCGCCCGGCGTTAGGGCCAGTGTTTTGCGAAACAGGGCTTCGGCCTCGCTATAGCGTTTGCGGTCTTTGTAGAAATCTCCCAGGTTATAGTAAGCATCAGGGCTGTTCGGGCGTAACCGGATGACGGCCTGACACTCGCGGATGGCCAGACTATCCTTGCTGTGGTCATGCGTATAGTTCATCGCTAAATTGGCCAAGCGAGCATGAGCCTCAGCATCGTTAGGATGAGCACGAATCTCCGTCTCAAACTGATTGACGGCTTTCATGAGCATAGCGTTCGCTTCTCGATCCATCTCGTTTTCTGAAAGGGCATTAATCACCTTTTCATGCAGAGCATCAAAACGATGGGCATCTGCCGCGATGAGATTAGCCACTTTTAGCAGTGTTTTTGGGTCGCCGCCCCACTTGGTCTGATACATCTGTAAGCCCCATGCATAAAGGTCGTTATCATAGGGATTAAGGGTCTGGGCTTTCCAGAAGGCGGTATCAGCGATAGCACGTTCTCCAGCAAAAGTTGCCGCTTGAGCTAATTGATACCATTGCATACTATCTTGGGGATTGAGGCGGCTGCCATGTATGGCAGTATAGAGCCATTGCATATAAATGTTATGCAGTTGATTCCATTCTCCCTCATTAATGTGGCGTGCAAAACGTCCCCAGCGTATTTCTTCCGCTTTGTCCCCTAAACACCAACTTAACATCAGCCAGGCGTCGGGATTAAGGGGAGAACAGCGAACAGCCTGTTGTGCCGCCTGTTCCTGCTTGGCGAGATTCTTATGGGCGTCACGATACCAACAAGCCTCGGTGGTAGCCAGTAAATAGTTGTGGGGAAACTGCTTGGTGAATTGGCTGACAATGTTGTAATATGGCGCTAAGTCCGCCGCTTTCTGCCATCCAATATCGCCTACCACCAGAGCATTCTGCGCTGACTGGCTCATCAAATCCTTAATGACAGGTTTCCATTCCTTATCACTGGTAAGGGAAAGGCTGCGTTCATAAAGCACCCCGGCCAGCGGTAAACGGTGCGCTAAAGATTCAAGCTGTTGCTTTTGTGAGGCGCTCACTGGCTGACGAGCTTTCCACGGCACTTGGCCTAACAGGGTCATCGCAGCAGGATCAGCATTAACTATAGCGGGCACTGGGGTTGTCGCTACCCCTAATTGAGTCGCCAACGAACGTGCCATTTTCGGTAACGCGGCCACAATCTGCGTGGTTGTCCCCTGCACCGTGATCGGAACACCCGCAACCTTACCGTCAGGCACGCGATACAACTGATACTTTAAAGTGCAATGGCTGGCGTTGCCCTGAACCTGACCTACAGCGACATGAGTAATACCCAAGGTGCGTGACAACTTAATGGCATCGGGTAAAGTTAAGCGTAAATCAGGCTTCTGCAATCTGTTGCGGGCATCATCAACAGCTCCCCACAAAGGAGTTTTGCCAACCGTAGGCAGGCCACCCACAACCAAGTGCAGCCAACGGGCACAGCCCGCGCCAAGGGATGCGGTGGGGGTATCAGATCCCTGTGGTACCGGCTCGCAGACGACTAACCCTGGCTGCCCACTATCCTTTATCACCGGAAGAGGCGATTGCCCTTTTTCAACGAGGTCTATTGGGGCACTTGCGACTGGATTTAGAGACGCTTCGCTTGTGTTACCTGGCGTAACCGCATTCTCCGTGCTGCTATGAGGGATACTGGCTACTGGACTATGGCTGAGACCCTGATCCACTCGATTCTGACAGCCAGAACATAGCGATGCAGCTACCAATAACCCCGACAAAAAAGAAAAACTATGGTGCCCTAAAAAGTGAGGAGAATTGACAGGCATGAGAACCTCTTCTACTTACCATTTTGCTATCCGGGCGAACTTAGGGAGAGCAATAAGTAAGACTATGAATCAGTTCTCACATCCCGTCAAGGGGATTAGCCTGTTTTAGAAGAAACTCAATTGTCCAGTTGTTTCGCGGAGCGGTTGGGCTTGGTGACCAGCACGGCATAAGTCACGCGCAAACTCTTCGGCAAAACCATGCATGGTGTAGATGGTCTTAGCTCCGGTTAAGCGCACGTATTCCAGCAGGTCATCGTAATCAGCGTGGTCGGAAAGCGGGAACGCAGCATCAGTGCGAAAGCGCCAGCACGCACCAGAATCTATGGCCCACCCTGAGATATAGGCCGTGCGGATTTTGGCCGTGCGCTCCACATTGTAGAACCATGATGAGCGGCGGCACCCGGAAGCACACAACAAGACACCATCTAATTTTTGCCCCGGCTGGAACTTGCGGAAGAAGGGCAACGGCACGCCAAAGTCACGATAAATCGCTGTCATGTTCCAGTGCGCCGTGTGCAGATAAATGGGAAAATCTACGCCTTCCAGGCATGACAGCACTTCCTGGCCTTTGCCCAGGCTATAACAGAACAAAACGGGGGCACAGCCATCCTCCAGAGTAGTGCGACAAAAGTGGCGAATCTGCTGGGCGACTTCTTCGGTCTCAGGAAAACGATAGCGCGGTTTGCCAAAAGTCGTTTCCATAATCACAATGTCCGCTTGGGGCACTTCGATAGGCTCGGCGCTACGGCCTGGTCGCAACTTAAAATCACCCGAATAGAGCAATCGCATATCATCCCACTCGACTAACACCTGCGCTGAACCTAAGATATGGCCTGCCGGATAAAGCGTGATACGCGCATCCTCGAACTCGACAGGTTGGCAGTAATCTAAGGTCTGAAATCTGCATCGTAAGGCACCACGCAAGCGCATCATCGCCGCCGTGGGAGCCGAAGCCAGGACGTGGTCATGCTTTTGAATATGGTCAGCATGAGCATGGGATACAATAGCGGTAGATTGTGGTTCGTGCGGGTCGAGCCATAAACGCGGCCCCGGCAGATGGATGCCATTTTTGAATAATACTTGCATGATAGTGGATGTCTCTCAAAGGACGCGCAACTATGGTTTCGGTGCCTGAATCTATTCCTAATCCTACGCCCAACCTTGATGCAGCACGCGGGGCCTTCACCGCATGGGTGCAGCAACTACCTAAAAACGTAAACATCGTCTGCTTGCACGATTCCGATGCCGATGGCGTAACCGCCGGTGTCGTCTGGCAGCGTGCCTTAGAACGGCTGGGCTTTACCTCTTTACAACGTGTGATACCCGACCGTGAGCGTAACGCCTGGAGACCGGGGAATCGCGCCCGCGTTGCTGCCGCTAATCCGCATAAGCTCTTTGTGCTCGATTTAGGCAGCCAGCCCGTACCTGTTATCGAGGGCATCACAACCTGCTTTGTGGATCACCACCGGCCTGAAGGCGTCCCTCCGGGCGACACTCTTATCAGTGCGTATAGCTGGGAGCCGATACCTAACACATCGCTGTTAATTTATAACTTATGTCAGCCCTTAGTTGATATTGCCGACTTAGACTGGATTGCAGCCATTGGCACCTTCAGTGACTTGGGCGAACACGCGCCCTTTGATCTGCTGCCCATTGTCAAGAAGAAATACACCGCAAAATACCTTAAAGAAGCGACTACCCTCATCAATGCGGCGCGACGTGCTTCACATTACGATCCCGAAACCGCAGCCCAAGCTTTGCTAACACATAACAGTCCCCGCGAATTAGTCGAATCCACAAGCCCACAGGTTGAGCAATTGCGAGCCGCCCGCGCCGAAGTCAAAGTTGCTCTGGAAGAAGCCAAGAAAGCCGCTCCGGTTTTCGCAGGCCAGGCTGCCCTAATTCGCATCAACACCCCCTGCCAAATTCACCCTCTGATCGCGCAAATCTGGCGCACCCGCTTGCCTAAATACATCGTCTTTGCCGCCAATGAAGGCTATATGCCGGGCCGGGTCAATTTCTCTACCCGCGCCGCGCCTGGGGTAAATGTGTTAGATTTCTTGCAAAGCATCAATCTCTCGGAAGGTGAAGGCAACTTTGGGCACGGGCATGACCAGGCTTCCGGCGGCAGCTTGCCCGTAGCCCGCTGGAATGAACTGCTCACTAAGCTTGGTTTTGATAAGAATGTCTTCGTGCAAGAATAGCCCATCTTTATATTCAACACAAAGAACACAAAGATAGACACAGAGAACACAAAGTTTGAAGGGGATTGGAAATAGTGGATATTGTCTTTGCTATGAGTTTCAATTCTTTATTTTTCTTTGTGTTCTCTGTGTCTATCTTTGTGTTCTTTGTGTTGAAATGAAACCCCTATGGATAATCTACAGGTCACTTTTCTGGAATCGGGCCAGCAGACCGGGGAGCAAGTTGCGACTAAACTGGCAAATTTCTTAGGCCAGGCAACGCAGAGCATCCGCATGGCGCTCTATGATATGCACCTGAGCAGTCCGGCTCAAGACATCGTGTTAGCCGCTTTGCATGAACGGGAAAAGGCTGGGGTCAATATCCGCATCTGCTATGACATCGGCGATAACCCTGGTCGTAGCGAGGAACTGGACGCTCAGCCCACCAGCACCCAGACAGGTCAGTTTTTAGCCGCCACCGGTCTGCCCAGTCGGGCGATTGTCAGTGATACCAACTTAATGCACCACAAATACATTATCTTAGATGCCTACACCCCAGCGGCTCAATTGTGGACAGGCTCAACCAATTTCACCGACGATAGCTGGCACCTGCAAGAGAATAACATCCTCACTATCCAATCGCCCCAACTGGTCAACTTCTACGCCCAGGACTTTCAAGAGCTATGGTCTACAGGGAATATTCAGACCACAGGCGCAATGGATACGGGTCGAATTGAGCTAACCTATAACGGCACGCCTGCGCTCACTACCGTCAGCTTTTCACCCGGTCAGGGACGCTGGATTGATGCCGAAGTTGCCAACCGCATCAGCCATGCGCAACGCGAAATCACCATTGCCACAGTGGTCTTAACTTCCGGCCATATCCTCGGCGCGTTAGGTGATATGATGCAACATGGCCTACCCATTGACGGCATTTACGACGGTACACAGATGGATGGGGTTTTGGCCCAATGGCGTGATAACCCTCACGCCAGTTGGAAAACCCCAGCGTTTCAGGCGCTCGTGCGTTACGGCCACTTAGTCGGTAAACCCAGCACGCCCTGGAGTCCAACCAGTATCCACGATTTCATGCACAATAAAATCATCGTGGTGGATGATACCGTCATCACTGGCAGCTATAACTTCTCACGCAACGCCCAGGCCAACGCCGAAAATATCCTGCTCATCGAGAATCCCGCACTGGCCACAACCTACCGCAATTACATCCGCCATATAGCAGCACGCTATAGACAGTAAAGATAAGCGCAAGAAAGCCATAGCCTTCAGGCCATAACCCGTTTCTGGCGCGGCGTGGGATTCTTAGGCGCTTTAGTTGATATGCTTCTGGTGTGGGTTGGTTTAACTTTGGCCGCAATAGCTTTGGGAGGAAGGGAGGTTTGGTTGGCCCTTGAATTGTTCCCTGCTACAATGGCCCCTAATTGTGAACGAGTCACCCCAAGTTCTAATAGAGCTTCCATCAAGAGGTCAAGCGTGACCGAACGCTCAACTCCCAGTTCTAAGCGGGCAATATTCGGCTGCTTAGTGCCCAGGCGTTGAGCCACCTCTTTTTGGGTGAGACCCAACTCAAGACGGCGGGCTTTGAGGGCATTGCTCAGAGCAAGACCAATTTCAATGTGGGCCGATTCAGCCGGGGTCTCTTCTAAAAACTCAGCCACTGTCATAACCCGGTATCCGGCAGCTTCAATTTTTTGTCGTTTACTTGTGTCCATGATTTCAACCACTCCGGGGGCTTAACTTTTACGTTCTCCGATCATATTCTTGGTAACGTTTCTTGCAGCTATCAATGACTGTTTGCGGCGTTTGCTGTGTCTTTTTGCTGAAGATGTGCGCCACCACGATAAAATTCTCATCAATGCGATAAATGACACGCCATGTCTGCTTCTCATCATTGATGCGCAACTCATGGCAACGCGGGCCAATGCCAGGCATAGGACGAGAGTGAGGCATCGTTAATGCGATGCCGTTTTGCACCTGACGCAACAGACGGCCTGACTCTCTGCGAGCCGCCTGGCTCAGCGGCGGAGTCTTGATCTCACCATGTAAAAGGACTAACTCCTTAGCTGTAGTTTGCCCCGACATACAATTAGGAATATATCAATTCAGATATAAAAGAAAAAGAGGTCTAACCCCCAGCCACTCGAATTAAGTGCCAAAACCAGACTCAGTTATGCTATCTATATAATTGTTTCTGCTATTTTTATATCTTTAGCCGACTAATTGGTAGAATAGGCTTGCAATAATTGTCATTGTGGTTTCTATGTCCGAATCATCACCATCTGCCATTTCTGCGGATGCACCACAACCTCCAACGACCCCATTGGACGTGTTATATGGGGCGGGACTGGGCGCGGTGTTATTGGCGATTCCTGCCGCGTTTATAGGGGTAGCGAATGCTGGGCCACCTGTCTCTATCGAGACAGGAGTTTCTCTGGGTAGCGTTGGTCTGGTGCTGGGTGGGTTAAGCGGGGCGATGGCGGTGGCTCTGCTGGGACGCAATGCCATTCGGGGTGCTATCTACGGCGCATGGCGCGGGGCTAAAATTAGCTTTGTGGCGGCTTTTATTCCGCTCTTTCTATTGGGAATGGTCTGGAGTCCAGCAATGGCTTATGTTATCGCCGGGTGCAGCGGCATGATTGGCGCTCTTATTGGCGCACCAGTGGGGGCACTTTATGGGGCTATTGCGTTACGGGCTTATGCACCGCCTCACAAAAGCCCTACGCCGCAGCGAGCCAGAGCTTACTCTTGGCTGCTGGGGTTAGCGGTGCTCCTGTGGATTGGTTTAGCCTGGAACTTTTATAGAAAATGATAAGCTGTGGTTTTGACGCGGCCCAAGCAAAAGCCCGTCATCTTGATTAAGACAACGGGCTTTTGTTAGAGCTTGGCGCGAGGCAATTACATCTTGCCTTTCTTCTCCATCTTTTCATCCATCTTCTTGTCCATTTTCTTGCTCATCTTGCCGCCGTGCATCATCTTCTTGGCTTCGGCTTCGGTCATGCCGCACTTGGGGCACTTGCCGTTCTTCATCCGCACATGGCAATGAGGACACATCATCGCCATCTTTTTGCCCGCCATGTGATGCGTTGTCTTGGCAGACTTAGCCAGAGCTGGCATGGCGGACAGGCTAACCATTAATCCGGCAGCAGCGAAACCTGACATCATCTTTTTCATGGAATCCTCCCCTGTTTATGAAATTTACGGCCCGACTCCTTGAGCAATTACAACTTGAGGCAATTACATCTTGTGCAGAGCGTGTTTTATTTCGTGGCCAACTTTATGCGCTCCATGACTGATGTGATGGCCCATCACGCGCATGGAGTGATGCATGGATGACATTGCATGATGCACTCTATGACGCACTAGATGATGGTGCCTTCTGCTCATCGCCTGGGATGGCATGGCATTAAGGCAAACAATCAATCCGGCAGCGACAAGACCTGACGTTAATTTCTTCAATGCGCTTCCTCCTGATTTATGAATTCACGTCTGGAACTCTTCTCACAAAAGACGTTACGCCTATTTTGTAACACAAGCTGGCTCTGTTACGCAACAGGGACAAAAGGCCAAATTAAGGTTTCTTCTCGAATTTAAGAGAGGCGGAGTTCATGCAATAGCGTTGACCAGTGGGTTGTGGGCCATCGTCAAAGACATGGCCAAGGTGCGCCTGGCAATTACTGCACAGCACTTCGGTGCGCCTCATGCCATAGCTGCTATCGGTTTTCTCCTCGACATCGTCCTGCGAAATCGGTTGGTAAAAACTGGGCCAACCCGTGCCGGAATCGAACTTGGTATCGGAATCAAATAACTCCTGGCCGCAACAGACGCACTTGTAGATGCCCTTTTCGTGGTTGTTCCAGTATTCCCCCGTGAAGGCTCGCTCCGTGCCATGCTGCCGCGTCACTTGATACTGCTCCGGGGTTAGTTCCTGACGCCATTCTTCATCGGTTTTAGTTACTTTAGTCATGTTAGCTGTCTTTCCTCCTGTAGATTTCCAACTGGTTAGTTTAATATTCGCCGGATTCGTGGCGGAAGATGCGTCGCTCGTGCGACCTGCTGGCTCGTTGAGCAATTGCTGCACCAGGCGTGTCAACTTCGCCTCGCCGCCCATGTGGTTATATTCCAGTTCGCCTTCCCAGCCATAACGCACCCGTCCGGTTTTATCTATCAGATAGACGGTTGGCCAGTATTGCTGGTGCCAGCGGTGCCAGTTATCCCCGGTGCGGTCTAATAGCACTGGATAAGTGATGCCCAGGTCCTTGACCGCTTGCGCCACATTCTTTGGATCGCGTTCATAGTCGGTTTCAGGCGTGTGGATGCCAATCACCGTCACATCCTTATCCGCAAACAGCTTCGCCCACTTCGCATAACTGGGCAGGTTGTGCTTGCAGTTAATGCAGGCGAACGTCCAGAAGTGAACAATGGTGACCTTGCCTTTGCGGTCAGACCATTTAATTGGCGCACCATCAGGCGTATTGAGCCAGGGGCCACCGACGAGTTCCGGCGCGGGTTTATAGAGTGGGTTCTGGGCAACCTGTGCCACAACTTTAGCGGGGCCACGCAACCACGTCAACACTCCTGTGATGGCACAGGCCCCGACTCCCAGCTTTAGCCAACGACTCGAACTCTGTTGTCTTAGCATATTCTTTCTCCCGGTGCGCTCTCCGTTGAGTTGGCACCTTTGCCCTACCTCTACCAATATAATGCCCTGGCTTCACGCTGTTCTCACATAAATGTCACTTTTCTATCACAGGGGTAGCCCGATAAATCGGCAGCGTAAAAGAAAACGTGGTGCCGGAATTAAGGACACTTTCGACCTGAATATCCGTGTGGTGCAGTTCTAAAATGCGTTTGGTAATAGCCAGTCCCAGCCCGGCACCATCGGCTTTGTCAGAGCGATGCTTGGCGACCTGATAAAACCTTTCAAAGATGCGCGGCAAATCCTCCGTCGCTATGCCGTGCCCGGTGTCTTTCACCTGCACGGTCACGGTTGTTGTATCAGGTTCCGCCAGCACCGCTACCACGCCACCTGCGTCAGTATGGCGCAGTGCGTTTTCAATCAGGTTTTCCAGAGCGCGTTCAAGCAGGGCAATATCCGCAGTGACGAAAGGCAAATCGGCTCTCAACTGGGTCTGTAAATGCACCTGCTGCTTCTCGGCCACCAGTTGATATTTTTGCACGATGTCCTGCACCAGTTCAGCAAGTGAGAACGGCTCACTATGCACTTGCACTTCCTGCGAATCTAACTTGGCTAACTCGAATAACTGTGCCACGAGAGAACCCAGTCGTTCACTGTGTCGAATGGCAATTGATAAATACTCGCGCTGTTGCGCTGGGGTTAATTCGCCTTCTTTGATGAGCAGCGTTTCCAGATAACCTTGCAATGCGGCAAGAGGCGTGCGCAAATCGTGCGAGACATTGCTCACCATTTCGCGGCGTTGCGCATCAGCATCCCGTAACTCTTGCACTTGCTGCTGAATACGCGCCGCCATGTGACTAAATACGCTGCCCAACCGGTCAATCTCATCCTGGGTGTAGGGACTGGACGCGGGGAGAAAAGTGGCAGGGGCTTGGAAGCCAGCTTTTTCAAAATTTTCGACAGCGGTGGTAAGACGGCGCAGGCGGCGGGTTAGAATATGAAAAAGCAATGGCCCGGTTAGCAGCACAAACAACAAACTGGCGGCGATCATCCACAGTCCCAGGCGTAGGATATAACTGCCCTGTAACATCTGCGCGACGGAATCATATTCACGTCCGCTCAGAATTACATAGACATAGCCCGTGAGCGGCCCACTGCCCGGAGCAGCCGGGACAGGAGAAACCGAGAAAACCTTTTGACCATTAAGGTTAGAGGGGTCATCGCCCAGGATGGGTAGGTTATTGGTGCCATTCAAGAAACGCTGAATCGGTTCTAATGACACCTGCTGCCGCTTTACTTTACCCGATGGTGCGGAATAAGCGAGGATATGTCCCTGCGGGTCGAGCAGATAAACCTCAATGTTAGGGTTAATGACCATGAGCATATCAATGACTTCTTTAAGCGCTGGTTGATGTACATGGCCGTTTTTGAAAAGAATCTTTTCCGAGGCTAAATCGCTGGCCAGTTTGCGATTGAGTTTCTGGTCCACTTCTTCAATATATTTGCGCGTGGTATAGAGGGTGAGCGAGATATAAAAGAGGCCCAGCAAAGCCAGGAGTCCCAGCAGCACTGCCGATAATTTGCCATGAAGCGTTCTGAACATGGTGTGCTTTCTAACATTGCTGCCACTTACGCCTTGCTCCAATCTTCTGGCTCGGCGAATTTATAGCCCACACCCCACACCGTTAAAATATAGCGCGGCTGTGTGGGGTCTTTCTCGATTTTGGTACGTAGGCGGTTAATATGCGAATTAACCGTATGCTCATAGCCTTCATAGCCATAGCCCCAGACAGCATCTAATAACTGTGTGCGTGTATAAACTCGACCGGGATGGGCGGCAAATTGCAACAGCAAATCAAACTCTTTAGCCGTCAAGCTGACGGGTTTGTCTTCCAGTGTCACCTTGCGTTTCGCTACATCAACGACCATATCACCGGCTCGCAATATCTGATCTTCTGTTGGCGAAGTAGCAGGCGTAGTTTGCAAGGCTTCAATGCGCCGAAAGAGGGCTTTTACCCGCGCCAGTAATTCTCGAACACTGAAGGGCTTGGTCAGATAATCATCCGCGCCCAGTTCCAGCCCCAATACGCGGTCTAACTCCGTAGACTTAGCCGTTAGCATGAGGATGGGGGTATAGTTAGGCTTCGTGCGCACCCGGCGGCACAATTCCAAACCATCCAGACCAGGCAGCATCAGATCGAGAATGATAAGGTCATAGGCACCAGTTTCCGCTGCGGCCAACCCCTTAATGCCATCATGGGTCAGCGTCACCTCACAACCCATATCGCGCAAATGCAATTGTATGATATGGGCTATATCCTGATCGTCTTCAATCACTAAGATTTTACGGGTGTTGGACATGCTGATAATCTTTATGGCTTCACTTAAAGCCTACGAGCCTGGCATCACACTTATCTCACAAACTATTCACATTTTAGTCACAGATTCTTGTGGCACAGATAAGTAAATATTTCAGGCCACAAATAAGTGAAGTTTCAGCTATCGCTTGACGCCAAAGTCATTACGGCTTATGCTATCATAATCCCCAAGAGTTCCACCAATGGAATTAATGTCGCTCAATGAAACGATGGGAACAGGAGTTTGCTGCCAATGAGAGCTATTGTGCGTGTCTTGCTGTCAGTCATGATGTTTATCGAATATGCCGTCTGGGGCGCGTGGATGCCGATTCTGAGCGCCACTCTCATCAACCGTGGCATTCAGCCGCAAGATGTCGGCAATACTTACGCCGCGCTGTGGTTGGCCTGTATCATCAGCCCTTTCATTGGTGGGCAACTAGTAGACCGCTTCATGCCCAGCCAGATTTTTCTGGCCGTTTCGCATCTCTTAGCTGCCGGGGCTGCTTTTATGATGGCGACGCAGACCACAGCGCACGGATTTATGCTGTGGATGTTCATCTGGTCACTGTTGTTTGCACCAAGTTTGGGCATTACCAATTCCATCGCCTTCTTCCATATTGAGAAAGTGGAAAAAGACGAAGCCCGCCGCGAGCGTGATTTCTCCTGGATTCGCACCGCAGGCACGATTGGTTGGATTGTGGCCGGGTTTGTTCTCACCGGTTATATGCTCCTGACCCACGCCGCTGATCCCAAAGGTTTACATGGCCCGATTCCCGAAATGCAGCTCGCCGGGATTCTGGGCGTCATCATGGCGATCTTTTCTCTTTTTCTGCCGCATACCCCCCCAGCCAAAGACCAGCGGGTTGATCCTTTTGCCTTTCGCCGCGCCTTTACCCTGTTTAAGAGCGTGCCCGGTTTTACGGTCTTTATGGCGATTTCCTTTATCGCCGCCACCGAATTCCAGTTCTTCTATGTCCTATCTGGTCAGTACCTCGAAAGTCTGACTGTTCCTCACACTTACATCCCCATCGTCAAGAGCATCAGCCAAATCGCCGAGATCGCCGCCCTTGCGTTGCTCTTACCGCTGTGGCTGCCCTCAAAGGGAATGCGCTGGTGCTTGCTGCTGGGTAGCTTTGCCTGGCCCTTACGTTATATTATTTTTGCCATCGGCAAACCAATTGAATTAGTCATTGCTTCCTTAGCCTTGCATGGCTTTGGTTATGCTTTTGTCCTTGTGGTGCAACAGCTTTATGTAGACCGGGTATCGCCAAAAGACATTCGCGGCAGTGCACAGAGTTTGCTCACATTTGTGACGCTTGGCATTGGCAATCTGCTGGGCAGCATCTTCTGTGGTATGGTGCAACAGCATTATACCGTAGCAGGCAAAACCAATTGGCCTCCTGTCTTCATCCTACCCGCGGTGACCACATTAGTTTGTGCTGTGGCCTATATGCTCACTTTCCGTGCGCCCACCGTTGAAGACGAGCACATCGGCACCGCCAGCCTGGAAGTGGCACCAGCCGAAGCACTCTAAATTTAGAGTCACTGCGTAATCGTCGGGCCTGAATTTCTTGTCCTGCTATGGGTACGCTCTCGCCGCCTGTACCACCTCAGCGCACCTGGCGTGAGTTGTTATTCATCTCATTACGCCACCGGCCCTTGTTATGGATTGCGCCTGCTACTGTGGTGGGCTGTGCCTTGGGGTCATTCTTTGCCACTTTTAGCCGCGCCACCACACGCGAAGCATTCATTTTGCTTTTACCCTTTGCCATCGGCTTAGGCTGTTGCTTTTGCGCCTATTGCTCCTGGCATCGCGGGCAGCCAGACCGCGCCCGCGCTACTCTGTTCCTGGCACTGGTAGCAATGTGTGCCACCAGAGCGGCCCAGCGTATCCTGCCACCACCCAATGACTTATCAGCCTTAGTGCGCGCACCCCTTCCAATGGGGCCACAGCAGCGCGTGCCCGTGCAGCTTAAAGGCTATGTGGCTGATTTTCCCGATACCAGCGATTTCGGGATTAGCTTCCCTCTCGAATGCGTGAGCGCGACTACAAGTTCAACTTTATCCATTCCAATAACCGGGCGTGTCTGGGTTGATGCACCCCTGGATACTGATGTGCAGGTTGGCGATGCTGTGTCGTTGCACGCGGAGTTAGCCGACTTGCCCCGCGCGGGCAATCCTGGCGAGCGCCCGCCGCAAACTCAGTTTGTGGCAGCGAACTGCTGGTGCCAGGCCCATCTCCGCCGGGCCACAGAACTGCATCTCCTGCAACGTGCTGCGGCTTACCCTTTGGCGCGGTGGATTGACGGTCTACGCACTCGACTATTGAATCATTACGAAGCCGCTTTTGCTGGCTCAAGTGCTCCTGAACTGGCTCACCCCTACCCGCACGCGACAGCGCAATTATTAGGCGCGATGGTCTTTGGGCAAGGCGGCTTACAAGAACCATTACCTGCTTTAACCCGCGATCAATTTCGCGCAGCAGGTCTTAGTCATGTGCTCGTGGCTTCTGGCACTCAGGTCAGCTTCCTGCTTTTGATAATAATCTTCCTGGCACGCGCTGTTGGCTTGCGCCGTTGGGGGATCATTGCGTTTGTGCTGCCAGTTTTGCTGTTTTATGCGCTGTTGACTGGTGGTGGCCCCAGCATTTGGCGGGCTACCATTGCGGGCTTATGCATCGCCTATGCGCTGCTCTTAGGGCGTGATGTAGATGGTCTTTCGCTCTGGTGTCTGGCCCTGTCGCTGGTTTTGCTCATTGATCCGATTCAGCTTTTCTCTATCAGTTTGCAACTTACCTTTGCCGCCACCTGGGGCTTGATAGCCTTGGCTCCAGTGCTCACTCGCCTATTGGAAAGACGTTCTGGTTCCAACCGCCTCAATGAGTTTGTTTCACTTTCTCTTGGCGCTCAGTTAGCCACTATGCCCCTCCTGCTTTACCACTTCGGGCGGTTTAGTGCGGCGGGTATTGGGGCGAATTTCATCGCCGTGCCCTTAGCCGGTTTTCTGGTTGGCACCGGCGTCGCTGGCCTATGGATACCATTTGTCAATGCCCTGAACTACCCCCTGACACGAGGTATCGCTAATCTCGCGGCGTTTGCCGCCACAACTCCCGGCGCGCAGGCTTCCACCACCCCCTTTGCCTTAAACTGGACAGTTATCATTTATGGCGCACTGCTCGTCATGGCCATTCTACCCGGCGAAGGTTCTGGTATCCTGCGCTACGAGTTCAGTCGCTGGTGGACACGACAACGACAAAGCTTACAAACCTTGCGCCCATTCGGTTTTATTGCAGCTTTAGTGCTGCTGACTACAGTTATCGTCGCCTGGCGTACAGCTACCTCTCATCCAACATGGCTGCGCGTTACCATGCTCGATGTCGGGCAAGGCGAGAGCATTCTGGTTAAAGCCCCCAGCGGTCGCGCCGTATTAATTGATGGTGGCAGCCTGGCCGATGAGGGACGCGGCGACGTAGGACGCGCTATCATTGTGCCTTACCTGCAAGCTTTGGGCGTGCATAAATTGGATGCAATGGTCATCACCCATGCCGACGCCGACCATTGCAACGCCTTAGCCTCGGTTTTGAGTGAGGTGCCCGTTAGTCTGGCGTTGGATGGTGGTTCGGCTGCCGGAGCAACGGCACCGCGTTTAGCTGCCAATGCTATATCAACAACCAATAGTCGCGCCCATCACTCTGAGGGTCAGGGCGTGGAGTATGAGAAGCTTAAAATGCAATTGCGTGAGCATGGCGTGCCGATCTATGCCGCCAGAGCGGGGCAACGCTTGAATTTGGGCGATGGCGTGACCCTCACCGTGCTGGCTCCTCTCGAACCTTTCTTCCCCAGCGATAACAATAATGGGGCAGTGCTGCGCCTGGATTATGGCACCACCAGTATACTGCTGACAGCCGATATTGAGCATGAAGCCGAAGAGCGTTTAGTGCGACGCGGTACACCTTTGCGCTGCACCATTTTGAAAGTGGCGCATCATGGCTCCAAGACCAGCACTTCCCTGCCCCTCTTGAACGCCGTCCAGCCACAGGCTGCGATTCTTTCCTGCGGACGCTATAATGGATTTGGACACCCGTCGTCTCAAACCTTGACGCGTCTCGCGCAACGCCATGTGCCGGTCTACCGCACCGATGCCGATGGCGCGATTGAGGTTTTCTCGGACGGGCACGCCTGCTGGATTCAAACTTTTCGCTGACCTCTGCACCAAGCCTGCGCTACCAAGCGGCTACGCTTGATTCATGCAGACATGGCAGACTAAACCTCAGCAGAGTGGCTAAGCTAGTGGCGGATACTTTGCAGAGGAGATTTTGCGTGGCTGCACCGGAACCAAGCATTGACAGAACCCACAGTGGCACGGGCACATCCGAAGACATCATCCTGGAAATAGGAATTGCCACGGATGTGGGTCGTGTCCGAGACCTCAACGAAGATACCGCCATTGCGGAGGTCATCGCCCCGCCACACCCCAATCCCTGGCAAATATCCGCTCTTTTGATGGTGGCGGATGGCATGGGCGGACACCTGGGCGGCGAAGTAGCGAGTGGTCTGGCAGGCACCACCGTCACCCAGATTTTCTTAACCAATCAAGCGCAAAGATTATCCACCGAGGATGTGACAGGCGACAGCTTGATCCAGCGCGTTGCAGAATCCCTCCAATATATAAATCGGCTCGTCTATAAACAAAGTTTGAATGGAGGCCATACCGGGCAGAATCTGCCGGGCACTACACTAACCCTGTGTTTGGTGCGCCCCGGCGAGTATTGCATCGGTCAGGTCGGCGATAGCCGCGCCTACTTGATTCGGGCCGAGGCAGCGGCGGACGCTGTGGAGCAACTGACGCAGGACGATTCCCTGGTAGCCGAAGCGGTGCGCGAGGGACGCTTAACGGCAGAACAGGCCCGCACCTCGCCTTTTCGCAACCATCTTTCCAAAGCGATTGGCGTGGCACCCGACCTTGAGCCTGCGGTTTTTATAGGACAATGGGCAGCAGGTGATGTCCTCCTGCTCTGCTCCGATGGCTTAACCGAACATATCACGCCCGCCGAACTGAGTTACTTCGTCCATACGCGCGATACGCTGCAAGGGGCCTGCGAGAGTCTGGTTGATGTCGCCAATGATCGTGGCGGCAACGATAATATCTCCGTTGTGGCTGCGCGTTTTAGCTATCCCCCTGAAACTCCTGTTGCGGCACCAGTCATCGGTGATCCTGCTATTGAAACCGCTCACCCCGCTCATTTCAGCAGCGATGAATCGACAGGAGAAGCTCTAGTTAGCGATGGCATCATAACTGCTTCAACCCCTGCGGAACTGCAAGCGCCAGATAATCCTGCGCCAAGCAGGATTATGGAGCCGCCTGCGGCACCAATAACTGCTGAAGTTCCCACTAAACCAGCCGCCGGGGAGACAGAAGACACTATGCCCAAGCCCAGTAATTATTCATCCAAGAGTTCAGGCCGTCTTGTTGGCCGCCAAAACTCTTTATCCAATACGTTAAAATCTCCAGCAGCATTGGCCGCTCTTGCTGGTATTGTGGTCATATCGGCTGCCGCCTATGGCGTCTATTCAGGGCGCAAGCATAAGGATAATAGCTCAGCCCAAAGTCAAACCAAGAGTTCCGTGACCACAACATCAAATTTATCTAGATCAGGGGATACTAACACAACGGCTGCCCCGGCAGTGGATGCCACCCCACAGACATCTGACATTCCCTCCGCAGCGAATACATCAACAGGCGTAACCAACCCATCCGCAACAGCAAAAGACATTAGCCTCTGGCTCGACCCAGAGCGTAAAGTTATTCTTATCGCGTGCAAGAATTCTGTGGTAGAAGTCAAAAGTGGCGAAAACGGCAACCGCGCCGAAGCCGACCCCACCCGCCCGCATCGCGCTTTAGTCGAATTTCGGCACTGGGACACCGCCTATAAGCAATTACAGAGTGGCAACAGAGAACTTATCTGTCGCTTTCAAGAGCAATCGGGGACAGCTTCCGATGCAGCCAGCAGTGGTGAACCCCAACGGAGCACGAAGGATGAACAAGGGCATATCAAAATGACGATTCCTACCAGGAATCAGCCGACTGGGGAGTATTCTCTGGAATTTGCCAAAAGCGGAGAAGCCACTGGACAGCAGTTAGCAACATTCCGCGTGACTACGGAATAACTTATTGGGCTATGCGGATTTTATACTTTTATCGCGGTGAGCAACAGGTCTTTGACTGCGACACGACCCAGGTGGTTATTGGGCGCCCGCGCATGGGTGCCACCCCCGTGCCAGATTTAGACCTCACCCCTGATTTGACCGTATCGCGCCCCCACGCCCGCATCTGGCGGGAAGGCTCCGACTACTGGATTGAAGACTTAGGCAGCACGCACGGCACCCAAATTAATAACAGTGAAATTAAAGGCAAAGGGGCGCAGCCCTTATATGCCGGTTTTCTTATCACCATTGGCGAGACGACTTTGCAAGTGGCCGGATTGCCTCCGGCTCCTCCCCACAGTGAAGCCGATGATAGGCACAGCAATCTTACCAGTTACGCCCCGGATGTTGCTGTCACAGCATTACCAACCGAGCCGCAGGGCCAAATCGCCGAAGCTTTGGTCGCGGGCAACCCGGATGCGGCTTTTATCGAAGCGACTGCCACCGATGCAGGAGCGACTACCGCCGGGCAGCGCCTATCTCTGCTTTATGAAGTGCTGTTAAAATGTGGCACGCTCAATGATCTTGATGACTTATTGCAGACTATCGTCGAGCGGTTAGTCGAAGCGATACCAGACGCCACACGCGGCGCGTTGTTGCTGCGTGGGGGCGAAAATGATGCCCTGTTACTCAAAGCCTTCCGTTCGGGGGAAGGCCCGGTGGTGAGTGAGACACTTGCCCGCCGCGCCATCCGCGAGCGCATCGGCTTTATCTGGCGGCGCAGCGAACAACCCCAGGAAGAGCCAGTCGGCGGCAGTATCTTGCAATATCGCATCGAAAGCGGCATGTACGCCCCCCTGCTCTGGCGCGATGTGGCGCTGGGCGTGCTGTGTGTAGATAATCCCCAGAGCAGCACTGTGTTTAACGAAAATGACTTGCGTTTGTTGCTGACCGTTGCCAACTATGTGGCGATGGTCTTAGCCAATCAGAAGTTGCAGGAAGATTTGCGCCGGGAATCGGCTCTCAAAGCGAACCTGTTGCGTCAATTCTCGCCGAGCGTAGCGGAACAACTTCTCAGTTACGGCAGCTTGCAACTGAGCGGCGAGCGAAGCGAAGTCACCATTTTAGTCTCCGATATTCGCGGCTTTACCAACCTCTCCCGCAATATGGAGCCAATTGAAGTTGTTGAGTTACTGAATGAATACTTTGGGCGTTTAATTCCCATCGTCTTTGCCCACAGCGGCACGGTGGATAAATATATCGGCGACGCGATTTTAGCCGTGTTTGGCAGCCCCAAAAAAGACCCGCAGCAGCACGAAAATGCCGTGCGCGCTGCCCTGGATATGCAGGCCGCGATGGAGAAACTGAATGCCGAGCGAGCGGCGCAAGGCAAAGCCACCTGCCAGATTGGTATTGGCATTCACTCCGGCGAAGTCTTGCATGGTTTCATTGGGGTCTTAGACCGGATGGAACTCACCGTTATTGGCGAGGCTGTCAACCGCGCCACGCGCTATAGCGATGGTGCCCTGGCCGGAGAAGTGCTGATTAGTCCGCAAGTCTACCAGTGGGTGTGGAAAATCGTGGAGGCCATCAATAAAACGATTGAAGCCAAACACGAGGGCACCCTCCCCGCCTTTCGGGTGACGGCTATTCAGGATTTCGAGACTGTCCAATAAGCGGTTATTAAACCCCATCACTACGGACTCCATTCCCGATCTCACCGATTGGAAGAGGGCGCAAGCCCCGCTCTCCACAACCTCTGTTGTCCATCTTCCAAAAATCTACCCTTGTGTGTTCTTGGCTCTTCCCCTTGCATTTCAGTGAATCGCTGCTGATTCTGATTTGGTAAAATAATTGTGGCAATGGAAGTTTGGGCGGATTATACCTGTATCTCTTACCTCCTATTGCCTGAACTCTGTACCTTTAACGCAGTTTTTGCTGGTGTCTGCAAAAGATAGATAATGGATATTGGCAGTCGGGTTGGCCCCTACGAAATTAAAGAAAGCATTGGCGAAGGCGGCATGGCAGTCGTCTATAAGGCATGGCACACTGGCCTGCATCGCTTTGAAGCGTTAAAAGTGCCGCGCTTCCAGGGCACCCAGGGGGCAAATCCCGATTTCATTCAACGACTTCTGACTGAAGCGCGCATCGCGGCGCAGTTGCACCATCCCCATATTGTTGCCATTCATAACGTCAGTGAACCGGAAGCGCCAGTGCAATTCTTTGCAATGGACTTAGTGGATGGGGTTGACCTCGCCGCGCTACTCAAGCAATGTGGCCGCTTGCCGCTTGATGAAGCCCTGCCGATTTTGCGCCAGGTCTCCGCTGCGCTTGATTATGCCCACCGTCGGGGCTTTATCCACCGCGACATTAAACCCGGCAATATCTTGCTTCAGGAAGGCCCGGTGCCCGGTGAGTGGTTTGCGAAAGTTGTGGATTTCGGCATTTCCCGTGCGGCAGAAGATGATGGCGGCACCCGGCTGACTAAAAGCGGCATGATTGTCGGCACCCCTGAATATATGTCACCAGAGCAGGCGGGCAGCGGCGACCCCGTAGATCGTCGCACTGACATTTACTCATTGGGCATTGTGGCTTATGAGATGCTGTGCGGCCATCCTCCTTTTACCGCTGGCGAAGGGGTCAGCCGCATGTCCATTCTGATGAGCCATGTGCATCACTTACCCCGCCCCCTGGTCGAGCAGATTCCGGGTTTATCTCTAGCTGCTAACAATGCTGTTCTGAAGGCCCTGGCCAAGCATACCGATGACCGGTTTATTACCTGCGAAGAGTTTATCCGCGCGCTTTCGGGCGAAGTCTTAGTATTTCCCCCGGCGGCCACAGAAGCGGTTCGAGTTGCTCCTGCGCCCAGAGCGACATTGCCCACCTTAGCCACACCAAGCTCTCAGGCTCCGACTAACACGCCACAAGCTCCTGCCAAAGAAGGCGTCCTCTTTCGCGGCACACCAGAAACATCAACACCAGAGAAGTCAGATCAAAGTCATCCCCTATCAGCCAATGGCACCACAGCATCACCATTAGCGGGGTCGGAATCAGCGACATTGACAGCACAACCAAGTGATAAAGCGGTCAGCGCAACGCCACCCGTGGCACCCCCGCCGGTCGCGGCACAAGCTACACCGGAAACAGATGGCGTGAGAAAAAAACAGTCTTCATCTCGCCTGATGCCCGCATTGTTGGGAGCGGCTGTTATTGGATTGGCTGGCGGTAGCTTTTTCTTAATGAACCGTGACCATACTCCGGGGGGAGACACCACAAAAGCCCTAGCGACCAATACAGTCACAGTTTCTACACTGGCACCTGTTGCTTCTCCCGTTCCAACTGCGGGCGCATCCGTTACTACAGCAACAACTCATCAGGTCACTGCCACGCCAACAACAGCCACACCAAAGATTACGACCCCGGCCCAAGAGGTAAAACACATCAGCAGAATGCAAGTTGTGCCTTTTACCACGCGCATTGAGAAGACGGCAAGTTTACTTTTAGGCCAAAAGCACCTGCAACAAAAGGGCCAGGCCGGGCAAAGGCAAGTAACCGTCGAGATTATTACACAGGGTTTGCGACAAATATCACGCCGGATTACAGACAGCCATGTGGTGAAACAGCCCGTGCCGCAGTTAGAACTTGTGGGCACCGCAAGCCCCCCGGCTCCACGGCCTCATATCGCACCACATGCTGTACCACATCATGCTGTACCACATTCAGCACCGGTACAAAGCATACATCGTAGAGTTGTGCCCCGCTTCGTAGCGCCCCGTCGTATGGTAGAACACCAGCAACATACCTGGCATCCGCAAAAAAGGTGGCCCGCCACTGCTCGCCCGCATCGTATCCGCGAGGCTCCGCTACCGCCATAATGGTTTTCCCTGTGCAGTTGCAGACAACTCCAGTAGTTACCCCATTAGCCAAACTACGGCTTGTGATATAAGCTTTATACCCGTATGGCTTCAGGAGCGATAAGATTTAACAGGGGCCGCAACCTACTCAACACATTGTTGTTGGTTGGTTGGTTTGGTTTAGGTAGTTTACATCCAGGGCAGGCACAAGAGGGCTTAACCCCAGCACGCGAGCGGGCTATTGAAATCGTGGTGCGGGCTTCAGCCGCTTTTAATCGTGGCGATTATAAACGCGCCATCACACTTTGCGAAGCAGCGCAGGGTGCTGACCCCGGTTATCCTCTGACCTATGCCTATCTGGGCGCAGCCTATCAGAAGACCGGGCAAAAAGACAAGGCGCGGATCGCCTATCGAAAAGTGCTGGCTCTTGACCCCAATGGCCCTTATGTGGGACGGGCACGCCAGCACTTGCGAGAATTAGACATCAGCCACCCGCTGCCCCACCGCACGCCTCCACCAAAGCGGCTGCCGCCGCCGCCAGAGCCACCGGTTTACGACATCGGCACCAACCTTCAGAGAATCTTGAAAGGTCACACCGGGGGTGTCTTAGCTGTCATTTTCTCACCCAATGGGAAATTGTTAGCCACCGGTAGTCGAGATAAAACAGCCCGGCTCTGGAATGCGGAGACAGGCGAGCTACTGCATACCCTCAGTGGTCACTCGAACTGGGTGGACGCGGTAGCTTTCTCCCCCAACAACACCGAACTGGCGACGGGCAGCTACGACAGCACAGTACGGTTGTGGAACACAGAAACTGGAAGTGTCACCAAAACCTTAATCGGTAATGGTTATGCAGTCAATTCCCTGGCCTACTCGCCTGATGGAAAAACCCTGGCCAGTGGCAGTGGCGACATGGTGCGCTTATGGGACCCGCAAACTGGCACGCTCAAGCACAAGCTCATTGGGCACCGCGGCGGGGTGCTCTCGGTTGCTTTTACACCCGATGGCACCAAATTAGCGACTGCCGGTTATGATGCCACTGTCCGGCTCTGGGATGTCCGCACTGGCAAGTTGCTCCGCAATCTGGCCCGCGATATTGGAGAGGTAAACGCCGTCGCTATCACACCCGATGGACACATCATCGCCGATTGCAGCGGCCCGCGTATTCGTTTGCGGGATGCGCGTAGCGGTCAGCTATTGCACACCTTGCGTGGACACCCTTTAAATGTTGTCGCCTTAGCCTTTTCGCCTGATGGCAAACTGCTGGCCAGTGGCAGCTATGATAAGACCGTACGTTTATGGAATGTCGAGACTGGCAAGGGCCTTTATAAGCTGAAAGGGCACGGCAGTATTGCCAGTTCGGTCGCCTTTTCGCCTGATGGTTATACCCTGGCGACAGGAAGTCAGGACAACACGGTTAATCTCTGGAAAGTCCAGGCCGTGTTGCCGCCTTGATGCATCTGTAAATTCAGCGCGCATTCAGGTGCTTTGGACTAGGGTTTATCTTTTGGCTCGGATCAAATCATTTATAATTTCTGTGCCCCTTAATTAACAATGAACACAATCACACCTGAAGCTGCGGTGCAGGCGCGGGATGAGGCACGGCGGGTTATCAACCAAGTTGAAAGGGTTATTGTCGGCAAGCGTGAGACCATCGAACTCCTGGTGATTGCCCTTTTAGCCCAGGGCCATGTGCTCATTGAAGATATTCCGGGCGTTGGCAAAACCACTCTAACCAAGGCAATGGCCAAAGCGATTGGCGGCACCTTTAAGCGCATTCAGTTCACTCCCGATTTGCTGCCGGGCGATGTCACGGGCCTGACCATTTACAATCAAAAAACAGAAGAGTTTGTCTTCAACCCCGGCCCCATCTTCGCCCATCTGGTATTAGCCGATGAAATCAACCGCGCTACTCCCAAAACCCAGAGCGCACTCTTGGAAGCAATGGGTGAAGGCCATGTCACTGCTGATGGGGTAACCCACCCGCTGCCGCGCCCTTTCTTTGTGATCGCCACACAAAATCCGGTCGAATATCGCGGCACTTATCCTCTGCCCGAAGCGCAGATGGATCGTTTTCTGCTGCGCGTGCGCCTGGGCTACCCGGAAAGAAAAGAAGAAGAAGAGCTTTTAGCTCGCCACTCCGAGGTAGGCAACACAGCTCAAGGGCAACAGGAAAACAGCCCCTCGGATGCCCTGGTCACACGAGCCGAGGCCGTGTTGCAAGCCGAACAAGCGCACGATCTACAGCGCATCACAACCTGTGTCCACCTTTCTCAAGCCGCCCGTGAATATATCGTCGCTATTACGGCAGGCACACGCGGTTTGCCACAGATTGCTCTGGGAGCCAGCCCGCGCGCTTCATTAGATTTGCAACGCGCGGCCCAGGCCGCCGCTATTATTGCCGGGCGCGAGTTTGTTATACCCGATGACATTAAACGCTTAGCTCCTCATGTCCTATCCCATCGCTTAATTCTTCAGGGCACGGCAGAAACGGCCATGAGCGGCACCACCACTCAAGGCGTGCTGCAACGCTTGCTGGATGAGCTGCCTATACCGGCTGTGCCCTGAAGCGGCCACTGCACCAGTGGCCGGGCTTGGTTAAAGTAGACAGAGTTATCCACAGCGCAATCACGTCGCTTAAGGCATTCGTTACAAGTTCATCAATATTTCTATGTTGGCGCGTCTGAGCCAAAATCTCAATAAAATCCGTTTAGCTCTGCTGGTAGCGATCTTGTTCACTGGTTTGGCGGCGGTGGCCTTGCAATCGCCGCCAATGGTCTTTATGGCGGCGCTGTTGTGGAGTGCCCCGTTTGTAAGTGTTCTGGTGGGGATTGCCGCCAGTCGCGGGCTGGCCGTAACGCGCCTTGTGCCGGATGCAGGCACAGTCGGCGATATTATCAGTGGCGAGGTTACTGTCGAAAACCGTTCGGCGTGGCCCTCGTTTCTGGTTCATATGAAAAGCGGCGAAGCGGCGGTGCCCGCTAAAGAATCACCCCACCAGGAGTCATTTATGGAAGGGAGAGCGACCTCCCTGCCCAATCAAGCAAATACTTCTCACCTGCCAATCTTGGCGCTGGGCGGTGATGAGCATGTGGCCCCTCTGCTCCAACCCGGCTCCCGGATGGTATGGCGGCAGCATTGGAAACTACAGCGGCGTGGTGTTTATGAATTGGCTCCAGCACGGGCCGGAGCCGTAGACCCCCTGGGGCTTAGTGATCGGCTCAAAGCAGTCGGTAAGCCCCAGGCCATTACCATCTTGCCCCGCCCGGTTAAGGTAGATCGTCTGTTCTTCACTGGCAGCGCCAATGCCGGACAACAAGCCCCGCGCTATGCCGCTGCCATCGCCAATGCAATGGACTTTCACGGAGTGCGCCCGTGGCAACCGGGTGAGGCCATTCGGCGCGTTCACTGGAAGAGCACAGCGCGCACGGGCCGCCTGCATTTAGTGGAATGGGAAGAAGATACAGCGGCTGATGTGACTGTGCTGTTAGACACCCAAGCTGCCGCTATCGCCGGGACAGCAGAAGATACTACTTTAGAGACCGCTATCACCCTAACGGCTTCCATCGCAGCCTACCTCCTGGAAAATGGCTATCAATTTCAGCTATTTTATTGGGAGCAGCCAGATGGTGGAGATGATCCACATGAGAGCAATATCTTGTCCCACTTGTTGCCCAGGCTAACCACGGAAAAGACAAGTCATAATCCTGCTCAGGTGCGGCGTTATGATGCCCGTAATATTAAAAATTTAGGTGATACATTGCGCGCCCTGGCCGAGATTAAACCTGTGCATGATGAGACAGCCACTCTCACCCATTTAGCGCAAAGTGCGCTGCCCCACATCCCTGCGGGTCGGAGTACCCTGCTCATTGCCTCTACCCTGGCCGATATTGATAGTGCCCTCAAAGTTCTTTCTGGGACAACGCCAGGCGGCATGTCCAGTCATGCCCTGGCTTTAGATGCGGCTAATTTTAATGCGCCTGCGGCAACCGCCAAGGCTACAGAATCAACAGAACCAGCCTTATTATCATCTCCTAAATTTACGATTCAGGCACGAGATAGGGTGCGGTTGGTGCAACGGAATGATCCGGTAGCCACAGTGCTTGACCAGTTGTTATAAAATATTTGGACTTCAAATATTATGCGCCAGCACTTGTTGCGCACGCAGAGGGCACCACTTTAAGACAGTAACGTCAGGTGAGTACATCCACTTATCGTAATCTTTTCATGAGCTTTTTGGTTGTGGCTTACTGACTTCTATGCAACAAGATACGCTTACCACAGAACCGGTTTATGGCACGGGGCCAATGGCGTCTCCAACGGCGGCGCAGGACGCCTTACTGGTGCTGCCTGCTTATCTGGCGCTGGCACTGGCAACCGGGGCCGGGTGCTATGGTTTAGCTCATTATGTTGACGATAGCAGTTTCACAATTACCATTTACGCGGCGTTAGCCATCAGCCTCTTAGTCTCTTATGGGGCACATTGCGGTAACCCGATTGTCACTCAAGCCAGCAGTGGGACAAAATGGCTGTTAGTTGGTCTGCTACTGCCAATTCTCATTGTCACCCAGCACGAAGCTCTGATGCCTCAAGCTCAGGGGGCCGACAATCAGCAAATCGTAGCGATTTTAGTTGGCTGGACGATGATCGCCCTCATCTTGTTAGCAGGGTCACGTTATGGTGGAGACACGGTGCCTCTCGCGGTGCCGCTGGTCTCGACTCTGTCCCTCTTTGGCGTACTCAACAACGCTTCAGTTGATAATGTCATCACGCTGGCCTTTCTGGTTTACATTGCGGCTGCGCTGTATCTGGTGGTGTATGAATACATGCTCAAGCGCAACGCCCAGGAAGAAGCGGCTCATAGGCTGTTAGCCCAGGCTCCTTCTCTGGTTGGCGGAGCTTCGCTCTCGTCTTTTGAGATGGAATCCGCCAGAGCCGATATCGGCGGCATAGCCCTTCAATATTTGTTAGCCTGTAGTGCCTGGTTCGCCTGCTTTATTGTGGGCGGTGTCCTCGTCTACTATCCCTTCAAAGCCATCCTGCCGGGTGTTTTTTCATCTCATTATGGGCCAGGAGCCGGAGGACGTAAGGCCATTCAGCGCGTGCTGGATTGGCGCGGCTCCTCCCCCATTCTCGAATTGCATGGCGGCACTTACGCTCTTTCAGATCAAGAAGTACTCAGAGTGAATGTGCGCAGTGGGGAATCTACCGGGCTGTGGCGTGGGCGCATCTATGAGTATTATCGCAATTCCAGTTGGGTCGCGGCACAAGATGAAGTGAGTGCCAGCAAGATACCGCTCAAGGAAGACGATTTTACGGACTTAGGTCGCAAGCTACCATCCATTGACCCGGCAGTGGGGGAGCGCCATTCCATCACAGCCGATATACAATTGGTGAATCCCATATCACGCGCCCTTTTCGCCTCTGGCGATATTACCGCTGTCCGTGGCGCGTGGGATGAAGTCTTGTTAAATCCCACCGGAACCGTGACCAGCCCGATTATTGATCGGAACCTTCATCCTTATAGCGTGATTTCGACTGCAACCCAGGCCCGACAAGCAGCCCTGGCCACAGCACCGGGACTTTCGCCAGTTGATCTGACTATCTGGCGCAATGCCCCCAGCACTTTAAAAACACTGCAAATCCGAGATGAGCCAGATGGCACCCGGACACGGATCATGGCACTGGCCCAGCAAATCCAGCAAGCCGCCGCGACAACGGGCCGACCTTTGCAGACGCCTTATCAGAAAGTGCTGGCCATCAACGATTATCTACATCGCACTTGCACCTACTCTCTGGTGACGCCTGTCGTCCCATCCAACCGCGATGCAGTGCTATTCTTCCTGACCGAAACGCACGAGGGGGCCTGCGATATGTTCGCCTCCTCAATGGCCTTGCTCTTGCGGGCGATGGACGTTCCGGCACGCGTGGCGACTGGCTATCTGGAACCGAGCCGTGAAGAGCAAACCATCACCGCAGATGGCACCAGCTTTTCCCTCCGCGAACGCGACGCGCACGCCTGGGTGGAATATTATGTGCCCGCCGCCGGTTGGCTCGACTATGACCCTACCGAGGGCACACGCGTCTCACAAATTACTTTACAGATGCGGCTTTCAGAGTTATTTCACTGGCGCGACCTGCTTTCCCACTGGCAGACTTTGGTGCTACCGGGCCTGGGCCTCCTTTTGCTGCTCATTGGTGGCGTCTGGTCGGTGCTTGATCTCCGCCGCGAACGAGGGCGTACTACGGCTGGAATGGTAGATGTCGAGCGGGCGCGGGTGATTGGAGCCTATGCCGATGCGGTGCGCCAACTCTCCCGTCAGGTTCCCCATGCGCCGCATTATACCCCACAGGAATATGAAGCGGTCGTTGATCGCACCGCGCTGCCTCCCGCAGCCAAGCAAGATTTCGCAGCATTGACCTATTTATTTATAACGGCTACTTATTCACCACTTACCTTACAGGTAGATGAGTCACAGCTTCAAAGTTGCCTGCGCCGCCTGCGCGAAAATCTCAAGTCTTGAGCCGGGCCATCTCTGATTGCACCCTTAACTCAACTTGTTAGCTTAGTCCAGTGATTGAAACGGGGGCTGCAAGTCCAAGTCCGCCTGCGCGGACTACCCCAGTCGCCGTAGGGCTACTTCGTTTTGCAGCCCGTGATTTATTCATGGGTGGTGCGTAGCAAGTTAAGTTACCCTTATCATTGCAGACGCTCCCCATAATGCACTCGATTGAGGTAAGTTATAAGTGCGAATCCATAACTGATCTTTTATTATGCTAGCGTATTCAGCTTTCACACGGGCTAAAGCGGTGCCCAAGAGTGGGCCGCATCGCGTTTATGGCGTCCTGGGCGATGCTTACTTACAGAAATTAATTATCAATGCATTGTTAGAGTGGACGCTCTCCGCCGATGCGCGGGACTTTAACCTCGATACGCTTGATGGCGAGACGACAACTGTTACCGATGTCCTCGCACGGGCAGGCAACCTGCCGTTTCTCTCGGATTTTCGCGGGGTTTTAGTCCAGCGGGCCGAACGCCTGGAAGGGCTGCATCGTAGCGGCGAGGAAAAAGAAGGCGCGGCTAAGGAGAAAGGCAAGCAGTCACCCGTGAAGCATCTGGCGGACGGCCTGGAGAACTTGCCAGAGACCACAGTTCTCATCTTAGCGCGCACGCCTGAAACGCCAGAGCCGGGAGCACGGGCAGGCACAGTGCGTTGCGTCCACGCCACAGTAGATAAAGTCATTGAAAAACATGGTCTTATTATTGACTGCACGGTTGGGCCAAAGAACGCCGAGCGGGCGATTGCCGTGGTTAATCAAGAAGCGGCCCGACGCAATATTCCCTTAGCGGATGGTGCTGCCGAGCATCTGGTGGGGCGCAGTGGTTACGACATTGCGCATCTGCTGAATGAACTGGAGAAATGCGCCTTACGTGCCGGAATTGGTGAGATTGTTACCTCGGCTATTATTGATGAGATGACTAAGCGGGCCGCGCAAGAGACCATCTTCGACCTGACCGATGCCCTAGGCGAGCGAAAAATGCCGCGTGCCCTTGGCTTGTTGCGCGAGCTAACCGAAGGCGGCGAGGCACCAGAACTCATTCTGGTGATGTTAGTGCGCCATTTCCGCCAACTGTTACAAGCCCGCACTTTTCTGGATGCTCGGTTATCGCTCGACAACAGTTTGTCCCACCGTATACCACCGCAACTGGCCCAACAACTGCCACAAGATGGGCGCGAAAACCTGGCTAACCTGATGCAGTCGCAACCGTGGCTGGGGCGTCGCCTGGCGCAGCAGGCGCGTAACTTTTCGGTGCCACAATTGGAAACCGCCATGCGCGCAGCCCTGGCCGCTGACCTCGCCATGAAAGGAATTGAGGGGGATGGTGGCTCGCCGGAAATGCTCCTCGAATTGTTAGTAGCCCAGTTAAGTTAGCAGCTTACCTCGTATTGCAACGCACCCATTATTTTGGCTGTTAGCCTTATTTTGGCAGGCGCGTTGCATTCACTCACTATAAACAGCAATTAAACTCCTGAAATCCCTTGGCGTCTAAGTAGGGCATCTCATATATAATAGTACGGATTTGGTGGAAATTTTTCGATGGGCAAGCTGACTTCATCTATAATGACACGGACAATCATGCTGAGCATGGCACTCTGGCTGCTGAGCATCCTTGGCTTATGCGGCACCGCACAGGCGCAGGATAAGGCACCTTACCTTGCTCCCCCGCCTGTCGCGCTGCCAACGCCCACTCCCGCGCCACCCCCAACGGCCCAGGCTTATGTGGCGTCAGAACCGCCCGCACAGATGTTACAGGGGCACGTCCTGGTGCCCATTACATTCTTGATGAATGGATTGGGTGTTTCCGCCGGGTCAGTGGGCGATTTTTGGCGTCTGGTTTACTTTCAACATACCATTGACCTGTACCCGGATCAGTTTGGGGCGCGTTTCGACGGCAAGCAGGTCACGCTTCCCGTACAGCCCCAATTTATGGGTGATACCCTCCTGGTGCCGTGGGAACCAGTGGCGGATTTGTTTGGGGTCAAGTGGCGTATCATGGAACCGGCTAATGTCAATCTTTCCCCTGCCACGACCGGAACAGCCAACCCGCACCGGCAAGCTCTGGGCTTTAATAAAACGGTGTTTTTACTACAGTACCCAGCAGCTTATATTGAAGGCACCCATCATTCCCTAGATGCGAATAAATTGAGGGTGGTGCTGAATTTAAGCAATCCCACCCGTATCGTAGCTTCGCAAAAAGGGTTGGATGTGCAGTTCCACCTTGCCGCGTTGCGCAAAGCCAATGTGCCCACGGTGCAACCAATTAAAGATTACCTCGTGCCGCGCACTGTCACGCGCAGTGGCAACTGGCAGGCGGATTTTACCGTTCGTATGAACTATGCCGCGCCTATTCACTGGTTTACCCTCGGCAATCCGCCGCGTTTGGTGGTGGACGCACAACGGCTATTTGAGGAAAAGAATACCAACTCTCTGGGCGGCGGCTTATCTCTCACCAAAATTCGCAAGGGCACGCAGCAAGGCCCGGTGCAGATGTTTGTGGTGCGCATTGACCCGGAAGAAGGCTGGCGCGTGCGCGTGGCACCTGGCGGTTATTCGGTGTTACAGCGCAATCGCCCCTCGCGCATTGCACACCGGCATCGTGCTCTGGTAGCCGTTAATGGAGGTTTTTTCGCTTACGACGGTGCTGCCGTAGGTGCCTTGCTGATTAATGGCGAGTGGCTACGCCTGCCCTGGAAAGGCCGCACCGCCATTGCTTTTCGGCCTGATGGGAGTGCGAAAATTGGTAATATGCAGGCCAAAGCCTACGTTCGTTTCGGCGCGGGGGTGCAACTTCCTATCCGCGACCTGAACGGCTGGCCCAAGCCCGGCGTCGTCACCGCTTTGACGGGTCGCTTTGGGAATCGCTACACCCTGCGACCTGGTGAGATAGCAGTGGAAGTCAAAGCTGGTAAAGTCGTCGCTAAACCGGGTGGTGGCGTGGCTAACATCCACGCTTCAGGGTTCACTCTTGTCGCCAGTGGGGGCGCACTCCCGTATCTCAACGCGGTGCAACGAGGCACACCAGCGACGCTCGACATTCAGGCTCTGGGTTGGGACGGTTACAATTCGGCAGTAGGCTGCGGCCCACGCTTGCTGAATAATGGCCGCGTCGAGGTCACTGACTTGCGCGAAGCCTTTAAAGCCGACGTGCGGGTCGGGCGTGGCCCCCGCACGGCCTTTGGCATAGATAAAGATGGACGCTATATTATTCTGGTGGTGGATGGGCGGCAGAATTTCTATTCCGTTGGCTTAACGCTTACCGAACTGGCTTATACCATGCAGCATTTAGGGGCCGTTAACGCGGTAAATCTTGATGGCGGCGGCTCTACCGCGATGGCGGTGCGCGATCAGGTCGTCAACCATCCCTCCGATGGTATGGAGCGTAGCGTATCCAATGCACTGCTGGTCATGCGATAAACTTGGGGTATAGGGGGTGGGGTTTTGGGTGGAAGTGCCAGAGTGCAGAAAGCAACGAACCCAGAGCGTGAGCGACGGGCTAACATAATAGTTGCATGGGCTAGGGCAGTAGCCCATGCAACTATTATGTTAGCCCGTCGCTCACGCTCTGGGTTCGCTCTCCTTCTCCTGAGTTATTGAATAGCTGAGAATTCTGTGCCTGTATCTTCAAACCCTAAACCCCGAACCCCAAACCCTACACCCTTTCTTCTCTTCCTCCTCAGCGCTCTACCTCGCTTCATTGGATTACACTGGGGGCTGCCATCACAGAGCCATTGGTATTCCTACCACCCCGACGAGCGACAAATTTTAGAAGCGGTCAGCAACCTTAATCTTTTTCAAGGCCAATTCAACCCTCACTTTTTTAACTATCCAACGCTTTACATCTACCTTGTTCACCTCGGCTACATCCTTGGCAGCGGCTTAGGTCTCACTCATCCGGCTGCTTCTAACCCCGCCTTAATATGGACTTGGATGGCCGATGTATTGCTGATTGGACGCGTTATTACTGCCCTCTTTGGTGCTGCAACGGTTTCCCTAGTGTATTTGATCGGACGTGACCTTAAGGGTCATCGCATCGGGTTAATCGCCGCTTTAATGTTGGCATTTTTGCCGGGTCACGTTCAGCATTCCCATTTTGCCACCGTGGATGTGCCTGCGACTTTCTTCATCACCTTATCTTTATGGTCGGCTATTCATGCCCTGCTCTTGAACGAGCAAGATGCGGATGATGTTGCAGCCACTGCAACATCTGCCAACCATTGGAGAACGAAACAGCTACTCTTAGCGGCGTTTGCTGCGGGATTAGCGGCAGCGACTAAATATAATGCTGGCTTAGTTGTCATTGCGCCGCTTTTGGCGCTCTATCTCGGCCAAAAGCACAACTTCTGGAAGATACTGGCTCCCCTCATGGGCTTAGCGGCACTGGGATTTTTCGTAGGCTGCCCTTATAGCTTATTGAGTCCTAAGGAGTTCTGGGGCGATGGACAGACCAATGGGGTTGCCTTTGAAATCCTGGTGCATCCCCGTTTAGGAAGCGGCAACGTCTTTCAAGCTACAGGTAATGGCTGGTGGTATCATCTCACTTTCAATTTGCCCTTCGTGATGACCTGGCCATTGCTGCTTATAGCTTTAGCCGGTGTTATAACCCTATTTGTGCCAACCCCTCACCAGTTAGCTCCTGCATCAGATAGCAAAACCCGCATCTCTGCGCCCATTGTCCTATTATTAGCGTGGACGGCTCTTTACTTCTTTTCACTGGGCTTTTCCCAGGTGCGTTTTATGCGCTATACGTTGCCTTTAGTCCCTACACTCTCTTTGTTTGGAGCAATGGGTATAGCGAAGCTAATGATCTTAATTGCCAAGGACAGTCAAGGCGCAACCCAGCCGTCGCGCCTATCCATGCTCATCACCAGTTGCCTACTTCTCATAGCTGCGCTTGGCACGTCTAATGTACTATTCCCTTTCATTACACCCGACCCCCGCGACCAGGCGGCACAGTTCCTGGCAACCCACACATCAGGTTCAACAACGGTTGGATTGCTAACGCCGCCCTGGTTCTGGACACCGCCACTAACACCGCAAAATGCTTCTCGCCGCGCTGATGTGTCAGATGCTGAACTTTCACAGCTATCAAGTCTTTCCCCTCAGCACTACCACTTCATGATTACCGGCTTCTCTTCCGCAACGTTAGAGCAGAATAAACCTGAGTGGTTTGTGATGAGTGAAGAAGAATGGCGTGAAGAAGCCCGCCTCCATGATCCGCAATATGAGGCTTTTATGCAGCAGTTAGCACAGAGTTATGACTTAAAGGCAAGTTTTAAGAATGTGCCGCCTTTAGCGTTGCCGGGTCGGGCTTTTGTGCCCCACGATTTTCTTTATACTAATCCTGAAGTGCGCGTCTATCAACGCCGTTAACCACACCACGGGCGAGGTGCTACTTACTGTGATAGAATACCCGTCGCTTAACCCCTGCTCCGAGGAGACTGCATGAAAACGTCACCGATTAAATTCGGCACCGATGGCTGGCGCTCCGTGATTGCCGACACCTACACCTTCGAGAATGTGCGGATTGTGGCCGCCGCTCTCGCGGCTCATCTCAAAAAGCAGGAAAAACAAAAGATTCCTCAGGGCGTCGCTATTGGCTATGATACGCGGTTCTTGTCCAGGGAATTCGCTCGCGCCGCCGCAGAAACCATTGCGGCAGCGGGTATCCCGGTGCATCTGGCGCAACGAGACTGCCCCACCCCGGCTATCTGTTGGGCCGTGCGCAGCCGGGGCATGGCCAGCGGCGTGATGATTACCGCATCGCATAATCCGCCACGTTATAACGGCTTCAAGTTCTTTATGCCCAATGGCAGTTCCGCCGATACGGATACCACGAAAAGCGTTGAGTCTTTTCTGGGCAAGAAAACGGCGACTGGCACACCCGCCACAGTGACAGAGTTCGATCCACATCCTGATTTTGCCAGGGAACTGGAGCGCGTCATTGATGTGGGTCTTCTTAAAAAAGCCAGGGGCAAAGCAGTCTGCGATTTCGTGCATGGCACGGGCCGGGGCTATTTAGACGAATTTCTGCGAGGCTGTGGGTGGAGGGTCACAACCATCCGCGACGAACCTGACCCGATGTTTGGCGGCATCCTGCCCGACCCGGCTAATCCCGAATGCCACAAGACCCTACAGGCTGCTGTGACCAAAGGCAAAGCCGACTTAGGTTTAGCCAATGACCCGGACGCGGATCGTTTCGGCATCGTGGACAGTACGGGAGAATATCTGTCGCCAAACCAGGTCTTGCCTTTGGTCTATGTTCACATGCTGGAGCATCGTGGCATTCAAGGGCCTATTGCCCGCACAGTGGCGACGACTCATTTGCTTAATGCCATTGCGGAACGGCACGGGCAAGGTGTCATTGAAACGCCGGTGGGCTTTAAGTGGATTGCCGAAGCCATTGAAGAAAAAGGTGCCATTTTAGGGGGAGAAGAGTCTGGTGGGCTAAGCATGGCCGGGCACGAGCCTAATAAAGACGGTGTGCTGGCCGACCTCCTGGCGGCGGAAGTGTGGGCTGTCCATCGCAAGCCGCTTAGCGAAGTCTTTCAAGACATCATGAAAAAGTATGGTGCCTACTATTCATCGCGCATTGATTTGCACCTTGACCCAGCCGCCAAGGATGCCTTGATGCATAACATGGAACAGGCTCCGCCGAAAGAAGTTGCCGGTTCCCCCGTCGCTCAAGTCGTGAGGTTAGATGGCATCAAATTAAACCTCAAAGATCAATCCTGGCTCTTAATGCGGCCTTCTGGCACCGAACCGTTGGTGCGTGTTTATATGGAAGCTCGCACCAAAAAACGTTTGAAGGAATTAACCCAATTCGCGCAGGGTTTGCGGGGAACCTAACTCGATTATAAGACAGAACTTGTGACCAGAAACAATTTATATGTTCTATTAGAGAGTAGGAGTTTGTCATTCTGAGCGCAGCGAAGAATCTGGTAACAGCTCCATAAACCTTATAGATGTGAGGGTGGAAATCAAATTCTTAGGAGACCATCAGTAGATTCTTCGCTGCGCTCAGAATGACAAACTCTTTTGCTACAGTTCTGCTTAAATATTGCCACATCATCCAAAAGCCTATCCGCTGCAAATAGAAATTAAATCATTCCTATCTCTATGCCAAAAGTTCTTTCTCTGCCGTCGCCAGCACACATCAAGCTCATGTTTCGGGATGCTCAATGGCAAGCCTTAAATCAAGAGTTCGAGGTCGTCGAAAACTCTACTGGACACCACTTGACACTTGATGAAGTAAAGACTCAACTGGACGATTGCGATGCCATTTTCACTGGATGGGGAGCCAAGCCATTTACCCGTGAAATTCTTGACGCCGCGCCCAAACTTAAAATCATTGCGCACACGGCGGGCAGCGTAAAATTTCTATTTAGTGCAGAGGTGGTGCGTGATGTGCTGCTACCGCGCGGGATCACTGTCTTCTCCGGGAACGATGGGCTGGCGGTTAATGTCGCCGAAGCCACGATTGGCACCATGATTATGGCGGCCCGGCGCTGGACAGAACATATTGCAGCCTTTAAGAATCAAAATCGTAAAGGTTCAAATGTCCCCGTCAACGGCCAATTCTTGACGGGTGCGACTGTCGGTTTAGTTTCGGCTTCCAAAGTGGCCCGGCATGTGCTGCGCGTGCTGCAACCCTTTGATTGTCGCATTCTCATTTACGATCCATTCCTGTCGCCTGAAGCGGCGCGTGGCTTGGGAGCGGAATTGGTCTCGTTAGACGAGATTTTTAGCGCCAGTGATATTGTCAGCCTGCACGCCCCAGCCCTGCCTGCAACGGAAAAGATGATTGGGGCAGCACAACTGAAGAAGTTACGGGATGGCGCTATTTTTGTGAATAATTCACGCGGCGCAGTGTTAGATCACGACGCTTTACTGGCGGAGTGCCGCACCGGGCGCATTATCGCGGCGCTTGATGTTACCACCCCTGAGCCGTTGCCGCCTGATTCCGAGTTCTGGAATTTGCCTAACGTGATTCTTACTCCACATATCGCAGGCTGTGGCGCGGCGGGCTACTTCCGCATTGGCGATACCGCCTTGCAAGCCCTCCGCGATGGCTTCGCCGGGAGACCCGTAGCCGGAGCCGTGCCGCTAAATCGCTGGGAGACTCTGGCTTAAAGGGAGCCTGGCCTCCTATGCTATTGACCGTTACCCCCAACGTGTGCATTGAGCGCACGGTTATGATTGAAGATTTTGCACCCGGCAAAGTGCATCGGGTGCCACCGCAGAATCTTCATGTTAACGCGGGGGGCAAGGGCATCAATGCGGCACGGGTGGCAGCGCAACTGGGCTGTGCCGTGTTAGCTACAGGTTGGGTGGGCCAGCGTCAGATGGATTGGTTCGCGGCCCAACTCAAGCGCGAGGGCGTGCCACATGACATGGTAGCGGTGGCAGCGGATACACGAGTTTGCACCAATATCCTCAACGGCACTGGCACCAAAACAGAGATCGTTGAAGCAGGCACACCCCTTGACATGATTGATGGCACACGCCTGCTGGAAAAGTTTGAAGCCTTACTGCCTCAAGCGTCTCTGGTAGCCATCTGTGGTTCTTATCCACCATCCGCCGAGGGTGCTTCAGATGGATTCGATGCCCATTTAACTTCCTTAACAGAGCTTGCCCGGCAAAATGGCAAGCGGGTTATTGTGGATGGCAAGGGCCGCGCCTTTGAAATGGTCGTGCGCAGCCAACATCCTCCGTGGTGCATCAAGCCGAACCTGGATGAAGCCGCGCAGTTGTTGCACCACCCCCTCACTGGCGAGGTGGCTGAGCGTACAGCCGTGCAAGAGATGCTGGATTTCGGCGTGGAAGTCGTCCTCCTCAGTTGTGGCGAACGAGGCGCTTATTTAGGCACGGCTGAGGGCATCCGCTTTTTCCCTGCCCCCCTGGTGCGCGAAGTTTCGCCGGTCGGTAGTGGTGACGCGATGGTTGGAGCCTTTGCCGCTCAGTTCTTAGCGACCGGGAACATCACGGAAGCCACCCGTTGGGGGCTGGCCGCTGGTGCCGCCAACGCTACCCAAATCCTCTCAGCGTTTTGTAATCGCGCCGACATTGAAGCCCTGTTGCCCCCGATGGCTTAAACAATAGTCTCTGTGCGGTGACGGCTCATTACACCAGCCAGTCAGCCTTTCGCAACCTGGCATCAAGCTCACTTGTCAAATGTTTGAACTTGCCGCGTGATGGCACGTCTTTGGCACGGCCTAGACGTTTCGACGCAAAGCGAGATATGAGCATTTTTCCTCACTGGCAAACTTGTAGCGTGTAGACCAATTGGTTTGACAGTAGAGCCTTTTTCGATTAAAATTATGTATTCGCAAGACCTAAATTTCACGACTCATTTTCACAGATCTCATCTCGCCGTGTGGCGGCGTTTACAAAGCACTATTTGGTATCAAAAGAGGCGAAACCTCTATGTCTAAGGAATCCCTCCGCTCCATCGCACCCCATTCCACTGCTGCGGCCACATCCCCTGCGGATGGGGTCTCACCTGATAGTATGGCTCATGACATTGTGCCTTTAGATGCTGTAGCTCAAGCTGGCTTAACGCCCCCACCAGCCACCCCGGTCAATATTACTCCCCCACCGCGTCATGCAGCCAATGTTCAACTGAGTGACCGTTGGAGTTGGTTGTGGCCCAGCGTGCCTGCGTTGCTCTTTTTAGCACTGGCAGCCACGATTCATAGCACACCACCACCTCCCCCGGCCATAGAAACGGCTCCCATCGCCGATGCCCGTGCGGTGCAGGAAACGGTGGAGACTGGTGTTCTGCCGTCTTCGCAAACCATGATTGTTAAGGCCAAGACAGGGAGCGGCTACGGCTTGCTGAAAGCCGAGTTGCAGCCGACTTCTCAAGTCACGGGTCAGGCTCCCCTCAGTGGGCAAATTGCTCGTGTTTTAGTCCGGCCCGGTCAATTCGTGGATGTCAATGACCGCGTCCTGGAACTTTCGACTGGCCCGACCTCGCGTCGTGCGTCTCCGGTTGAAAAGGTGCAGAACTCGGCAGAAGCCGCCCAGGTCGCCGCTGTGCATCAGCAAGAAGACCTCAATAAAAAGATGGAACGCGCCAAGGCACGGCTCTATGAAGCGCAATTGCGTGTCGCTGCTGCCCGTCGCCGTCTGGCCCAAGCCCGGCAGATGGTGCTAACCCTGCAAAATGGCGGAGAAGTGCATTTGCCAGCAGATGCTTCTCATAAGCCTAAAAGCTCAGAAGGCAACACTGCCACCCGCCCTTCGGCGCGTCAGCATAAGGCGACTCATGAAGCTACGCACAATGCCGTAGACGATCCTAAGCTTGCTGCGCAACGTTTGGCGCTGCGCGATGCCCAACACGATGCCGATAAAGCGCAACGCGCCGCCGCTCAAGCGACTTCTAAAGCAAATGCGGCCCGTGTGGCTGCCGAAGCTGGCGACCAGAAAGTCCGTTTAAAGCAATCTCAACTCGACCAGGCCACCGCCGCTTCCGATAAAGTGCAAGATTCTTTTGAATCCGGTGAGGCTAAAGGCTCGGATGTGGCTACAGCGCGGGCTGCCGTTTCCAATGCGAAAGCGGCTCTCTCGGAAGCCGCCGCCAAAGCCGCTGATGCTCACCAGGAAGCGGAAAAGCAGCAGACCCTGGCCGAGAAACTACAGGACGAGGCCAAGCACTTCTCTTCTCGCGTAGCCCTGGCCAGCCAAAAGATGAAATTGCTGGCTAAAGCGGAGCCTACTCGTGAAGCTCCTACCGCCACCGAAGCTCCCGCGGCTGCGAATGACGCTCCAGACGATAATAAGTCGGGCCATGACTCTTCCAGTGGTGGCAAAAGCGATGCGGCTGCCGTCGCCCAATTCGTGCGTGATGCCCAGGCGGAAAGCGAAGCGGCGGTTCAAAATGCCAATCACATCAAGAGCGAAATTGACGACTACGACAATAAAGTGCATTCCACCACGGCGCGTCTGGATAGCACCAGCAAAGAGTTAGAAGTAGCGCAGCAAACCGTCGTCGAGAACAACATTAAGCAAAACCTATCCTCTGTGCGCGCCCCGGCTTCGGGAGTTGTGCTTTCCGTCGCCGAGATTGCCCGTGATGTCGAGCCTGGCGAAGCGATAGTCACTATTGGCCGCACCGATCTTTTAGAAGCGCGTTTTGAAGATTATTCGGATGCCTGGAAGAGCCTGAAAAAAGGAATGCTGCTGCACGCTTTTGTCAAGCCAGCATCGGCTCAACAAACAGCCCTGGAGCCGCAGGATGAAGACCAGCAGGATGAAGCGCCAAGGACCAGGACGAAGCATCATCGCCGCTCAGCTTCACCGCTAACAACCCAGCACCCCGCTAAAAGGCTAACGGCTCCAGCAACCAAACTAGTTAAGGCTAATCCACTATTGCCAGGCGGTGCCGCCACAAAAATCGCAGCCGGTGCAGTAGCGGGGGCAAAACAGGTAACTGCGACGGCATCTGGCGTTTCTACACCAGCCGTCGAAGGCACGCCCATCATGGTGCGCTTGATTTCGATCTTGCCGCCAACCCAGCCGGGGCGTCCGGCAGTGTTGCGCGTCAATATCTACAATCCGCGCGTGCCCAGTGCCACAGGCCGGTCACATCGCCTTTTCTATGCTGGGATGACCGTCATGTGCTCCTTGAAGCGGCCCGGTAATCATGAGGTCGTCACAGTGCCCGCTGCCGCTGTGATTCCAGTAGCCGGGGGCACTGGATTAGTCGCCGTGCTAAAACCGGTGGCTGCTCCGCCCACGCCGCCTCAACCAGCCACGCCCCAACAATTAGCAGCATTACCTGCGCCACCTCAACTTGCCGGGCAACCAACAACGCAGTCGCCGGGACAGCCACCGCTTCCAGCCGGGACACCAGTAGCAACACCGGCGACACCAGCAGTGGGGGCGCACCGGGTGGAATGGCGGCCTGTGACTTTAGGCACCAGCGATGGCGTCCATCAAGAGGTTGAAATTACCGATGGCCTGGCCTCTGGCGAGCGTATTGCCTTAGAGCCAGCCGCACTGCACGCTTTTGAATTGGCGCATGGCCCCAGCGCGACAGTCCGCCTCTCCGTTTCTTAGAGGAGATTGCAAACGTTATAACGCAACAAATGGGGCTAAACGGAACCTGAACTGATAAGTTCAGTCTTCGTGTGAGACGATGCCGTATTTAAATGCTATTAATCTACTTGATTCAACCTACTCATTGTGAAACTTAACTTTGCACTTCGCTCGCTCCACAAAGGCCGTTTGGCCGTCGTGACCCTGACCGCTTTAGGAGCCACGCAGTTACCGACCCATGCCGATCCCACCCAGGCCACGGGAGCAACTAACAATTCTGCTCCCACCAATGCCCCCAGGCTTTCAGCGGTCACCAAGGGTTCAGCTCCTGGCTACATCCCGACTAACACTTCAACGGCCATTTTCGCCCCGGCACTAAATCAAGGGGCACCAGTCGCCACTAAAGTCTTGCAGCCAGTAACACCTCGCTACTCATTGGCCGAGTCGCCAATGACATCGCGCATTTCACTGGTTATGACTTCGATTCACGGCACCGAGAGTTTTCATTCACGAGTGGCCACGCAATTGCATCAGGTTGTCTCTTATCCCCTCTCCTTCGGCGCATCCATTAGCCAACCACGCACTCTCGTGGCCACAACGCCAGTTACGGCTCGTCCGATTGCGACTACAACTCGCCCGACAACACCTAAAACAGTCGCTCAACCAGCCCCGGCTGCAAATAGTCGTAAGAGCGACCATGACACACGCACTCTGTTGGCGATGTTAGATCAAGAACAGCGCCGCCTGGATAGTGCCGATGCTCATCTCAGCGAAGGTCAGCGCCAGTTGTCGCGTTTCGCGGATACCTTGCGCCAGGCTATGCTGGAAGCCGGGCCAGATGCCACCGGCTTACACCCCTTCGTGCGCGTAGCGCAGCGTTATGCGGGCACCCCTTATGTGTGGGGCGGCGAATCGGCACGCGGCTTCGATTGCTCTGGCTTTATTATTCGAGTTATGCGCGACTTAGGTTATCAGGCTCTCCCCCACTCGGCTGCTGAACAGTTCACCTATGGTAAGCCGATTGCCCAGCCTTTGCTCAAGCCCGGCGACCTCGTTTTCTTTGCCAATACTTATAAGCCGGGCATTTCGCACGTTGGCATCTATTTAGGTAAGCGTCACTTTATCCATGCCGCTGGCACTGGTAAAGGCACCATTGTTTCGACTCTGGATGACGCGCACTATCAAGCCCATTATGCCGGGGCACGCCGCCTGATTGCTGCCCATTAATTTCCTCCTGCCGTTAAAGTCATACCAGCGCCACTAAAGCCTTACTTTAGTGGCGCTGGTCGTGTTTATAGCAATCGCCACTCTCTTGATTTATCCTCTAAGATATGGCTGATCGCTTGAAAGTTCTCATGGTCACGGCAGAAGCTGTGCCCTTTATCAAAACGGGGGGATTGGCCGATGTCGCCGGTTCCCTACCCCACGCCTTGGCCGCGCAGGACATAGACGTGCGCTTAGTCTTGCCCCATTACAAAACGATTGATGCCACACGGTTTCGCACTCAGGATATAGCACAGCTTTATATTCCCTTTGACGATGATGTTCATCTGACAGCCATTCAGCAAGTTACTGACAATAAGCTACCCCCAGCGAATAATCAGGCCGATGTTCCTGTTTACTTCATAGATGCACCGCATTATTTTGGCGAGGACAAGCCTTATGGTTACGATGACGACATTCTACGCTTTGGCTTTTTCGTGCGGGCCTGCTTAGAGTTACCGGGGCTATTAGAGTGGCAACCCGATATTATCCACTGCCACGACTGGCACACTGGTCTCCTGCCCGTCTATCTCAGCACACGGCGGCGTCAATATCCCGCCCTGGCAGCTACCAAAACGGTTTTCACTATTCATAATCTGGCCTATCAAGGCGAGAGCCACAGCAGCTACCTGCCGCGCCTGGGGCTTGACCCATCACTTTTCAATTACCATCAGCTTGAATTCTACGGCAAGATTAACCCAATGAAAGGTGGTCTGGTCTTTGCCGATACTCTCACCGCCGTCTCGCCTGGCTATGCCCACGAGATTCAAACCGCCGAGTATGGCGCTGGATTGGAAGGCTTGCTCCAAAATCGGGCGGGTGTGCTGCATGGCATCTTGAATGGTATTGACTACTCCGAGTGGAATCCGCGCCACGACCCACACCTTGCCCAGAATTATGGCCCCGAAGACAGCAAGGGTAAAGCCCAGTGCAAGCGCGATTTACTCAGCCAGATGGGTCTGGCTATTCCAGGGCGCAAGAAAGTTCCCGTCATCGGTATGGTATCTCGACTCTCGGCGCAAAAGGGTTTTGATTTAGTGGCTGATGCGCTGGAATCCCTGGTACAGATGGGTTGCTACTTCGTTCTGCTTGGCTCTGGCGAACCGCAGTTCATGCAGCTTTTTCAAGAGTTAGAGCAGCGTTTTCCGCGTGCTGTGGCCTGTCGCCTGGATACATTCGATAATGCCCTGGCCCATAAGATCTACGCGGGCAGCGACCTGTTTCTCATGCCATCGCACTACGAGCCTTGTGGCCTAGCGCAAATGATTAGCCTCGCTTACGGCACCATCCCAATAGTACGCGCCACTGGCGGTTTAGCTGACACCGTGCATGAATTTGACGCCACGACTGGCATCGGCAATGGCTTTGTTTTTGAGCCTTATACGGCCTCAGCTTTAACTGAGGTGGTGCAGCGTGCGGTTACTTGTTATAAGGGCAAAGCCTGGCCGCAATTAATGCAGAATGGCTTCGCCTGCGATTTCTCCTGGAACACATCTGCCCGTCAATACGCGCAACTTTATGGCAGCATGTTAAGCTCTTAATCGCGGTCAGATAACCCCGCCCTAAAGTCTATGTTCCCTAACGGACAGACAGCATCCACCTCATTTTATAAATTGCAAAATAGCTGAATAAGGCGCACCTTCCTTTAGGCAATAATTGGGTATAAAAAGTGCTAACGCCTTAACCTTTTGGAAAAGGGCTAAAATGAGGAACGTAAAGAAGGGCTATGACTGCTTCAAATGATTTGCTGGATTCGGTTATTGTGGGCGCTGGCCCGGCAGGGTTAACTGCCCTCACTTACCTCGCTCGTTTTCATCGCCGTGCTGTCGCGCTGGGAGGAGCCGGGCCTCGCCCCCGCTTGCTATTGATTGATCACACTTATAACCTGCCGGGTTATCCCGATGGTGTTGCAGGCTCAGTCATTCTACATCGCTTGCGGGAACAGGCTGAAGAAATGGGCGGTACCATACTTGATACGGTGGCCACCAAAGTCGAAGGACAAAACGGCGACTTCACGATCCACCTCCAAGATGGCGCACCTCTCCACGCTCGTACTGTTATCCTGGCAATGGGGGTGCGTGATCGTGAGCCGGATATTCCCAACATCGGCTCGCATCTTGGTCGGTTCCTGCGTTATTGCCCCGTCTGCGACGGCTATGAGCATACGGGTAAGCATCTTGGCATTTTAGGCTTTGGCCCTGGCGTAGCTCGCCATGCTCTCTTTTTAGAAACCTTCAGTAATCGCATTTCGGTCTTCCTGCATGGTCGCAATGCCACGACACTTGGACGTTATAAAGAGCTTCTTCAGCAACGGGGCATTGATTTCTATGAGTCGCGTGTGGTGAAGATTATTGAAGAGCGCGGCGATCCCGAATCTGATTATCAAGGCCGTGGCATCTGCCTCGAAGATGGCAGCGAACACCCCTTAGCCGTCTTGTACAGTGCGTTAGGATGCGATCTGCACTTAGAGCCAGTGCAAGCACTGGGCCTGAATGTAGATGATGATGGCTATATCATCACGGATATTAACCAACAAACCAGTATCCCCGGTATTTACGCAGCAGGCGATTTAGTCAGTCAAATTAATCAAATCAGTGTCGCCTTCGGCCAGGCTGCCATCGCCGCTGTGCGTATTCACAATGAATTAGATGATGATTGAAACCACGAATGAACACCAATAAACACGAATAATTCTGAAAGTAATCAACAAGTAACCAAACATAAATTTTACATCCATATTTGTGTTTATTAGTGTTCATTCGTGGTTCCTCAAAAGGTAAAGAAAATGGCAATCGCTTCTATTAATCCCGCCACGGGAGAAACTCTAAAAACTTTTGAGCCGCTTTGTGATGCTCAAATTGAAGAAAAGCTGCAACGAGCGACAGAGACATTTGGAAGTTACCGCCGCACTCCCTTTGCCGAACGTGCCGAGAAGATGCTCCGCTCTGCCGAGATTTTAGAAAAAGATAAAGAAAAGTTCGGTCGCCTGATGACAACAGAGATGGGCAAGCCTTTGAAGGCGGCCATCGAGGAAGCTGTTAAATGTGCGAAGGGGTGCCGCTACTATGCGGAGAACGCGGAGAAATTTCTGGCTGATGAAGTCGTGGCAACCGAGGCTAACTGCTCTTATATTCACTACCAACCCATTGGCCCGGTGCTGGCTATCATGCCGTGGAATTTTCCCTTCTGGCAGGTCTTTCGCTTTGCCGCGCCAGCTTTGATGGCAGGTAATGTGGGGCTGCTCAAGCACGCTTCCAACGTGCCACAGTGCGCCTTGGCGATTGAGGAAATCTTCGAGCAAGCAGGCTTTCCCGCGGGAGCTTTCCAGACTTTGCTTGTTAGCTCTGATAAGATACCTCAAATCATTGACGACCCACGCATTAAAGCGGCCACACTAACGGGCAGCGAACCGGCGGGAAGTTCGACCGCAAGCGCGGCAGGCAAGCAGATTAAGAAAACCGTATTAGAACTCGGTGGTAGCGATCCTTTCATCGTCATGCCCAGTGCCGACCTGGACGCTGCGGTTAAAACCGCAGTGCAGGCGCGAGTCATTAATAATGGCCAATCATGCATTGCGGCCAAACGCTTTATTGTGCATGAATCTATCGCGGAAGAATTCGAGCAGCGTTTCGTCGAAATCATGGCCGAGCTAAAAGTGGGTGATCCCTTAGATGAAGCCACCCATATTGGCCCATTAGCCACCGAGGATATTCTGAAAGGATTGGATGAGCAGGTGCAAAAACTGGTTAGCGATGGAGCGCGTCTGCTTACGGGTGGCAAGAAGCTTGATCGTCCCGGCAACTATTATGCACCAACGGCATTAGCTGATATTCCCACCGCATCGCCCACTTACCACGAAGAAATCTTTGGCCCGGTTGCCAGTCTTTTCCGGGTAAAAGATATTGAAGAGGCAATCACTCTCGCCAACGACACAACGTTCGGCCTGGGCAGTAGCGCCTGGACAAACGACCAAGCAGAGCGCAATCGCTTTATCGAAGACATCGAAGCGGGCATGGTTTTTATTAACAGCATGGTGGCCTCCGACCCGCGCCTACCCTTCGGTGGTGTCAAGCATTCTGGCTATGGCCGCGAACTGGGCACGTATGGAATCCGCGAGTTTGTCAATATCAAAACGGTATGGATTAAAGAGAGTGGAGGCGACCATCGCACGGGGACTGAGTAAATTTGCCTCTAAATGTGGAATACTTAAAGAGAATAATGATGTTTCTAGAGGTAAAAGGTGAATGCAAAAGCAGAAAACTAAAGCGCAGTCTCAAACGACAACTAAAAACAGACCCACAGTAACAGCTCAGAAATCCACCAAACGCAGCGATGCAGCCACAACGAAAGCCCCGGTCAGGTTAGCCGCAAATAAATCAACGGCTAACACGTCAACCAAAACGGCGAGCCGGGCAACCGCTAAGGCCCCGGCTAAAGTGGCTGCCAATGCGCCAGTTAAAACGGCTACCAAAGTACCCACAAAAACAACTGTGCCTGCGACGAAAACGGCCCCCAAAGCAACAGTGAGCGCAGCGACCAAAGCACCTGCGAAAGTCGCTAAAGCACCTGCGAAAGTAACAGGTAAAACATCAGGCAAAGCGCCTGTTAAAGCTTCAACGCCAGTTAAGACTCCAGTCTCGGCTAAAGCGCCTGCTCCAACTAAGGCTATAGCTAAGGCCCCAGCTAAGGTAGCGTCTAAAGTGACAGCTAAAGCACCAGCCAAAACAACTGCCAGAGTGTCCAGCAAGGCACCCGCTAAAACGGTGCGTAAAGTGGCGGCTCAAGCCACGGCTAAACCGAAGCGAGTCATCCGCCCCAGAGTTAAGGGCGGCAGCCAGACCTTACCAACCAGTGGTTACAGGGGCGTGAGCCGGGTAGATAGTTACAAACGCAACAGTCATGGCTGGTATGTACGCGTGCGCTTTAAGGGTGAGGTGCATTCCAAGTTCTTCACCGACTCAGTGCATGGCGGCAGCGACCGCGCCCTGAAAAAGGCCGTCGCCTATCGTAATAAATTAGAACGCGATTTGGGTAAGCCCCGCACCGACCGCACGCTTATCGTGACGCCGTCGCGCAACAATACGGGCATTGTTGGAGTGAAGCGGATTCTTAAAGAGGGCGCACCCGTCTTTGAAGTGACCTGGTGCCCGCAGCCTAATGTTTTACAGCGCACTTCGGTTTCCATTCGCAAGTATGGCGAAGAGGAAGCACTGCGCCGGGCCGCAGCCATTCGTCTGAAACGAGAGCGGGAACTGTATGGTGCTCTGATTCAAGACGTTTAGTAAGCCATAGCTGGGAATAGGGCGCTAACTGCGTTCGCTAATTACATGTGCTATTTGAACGCTAACTATAACGCTAACTATTTAAATAGACTTCATGGATAAGTCTCGCGGAGTGTCATTTCGACCGGAGCGAAGTATAAGCGTAGTTGAGAAATCTTAACGCAGCGGCTCCTCAAAGATTCCTCGGCTCCGTTGCACTCCGCTCGGAATGACACCAATCCTGACTCATTCAAGAAGTCTAATAGCGTTCAAATAGCCCATGAAATTAGCGTGCGCAGTTAGCGTCCTATTTGTTTACGGAACTCTCTGCCCCCGCGCCGCGACCCACAGCTTATACCAATCTTCTCGATCAAACTTAATTTTATCGGCTCCCGCGGCCTCACGAATATGCTCCGGGTTACTGCTTCCCACCAGTGGAATAATCCCCGCTGGATGTGCCAGCAGCCAGGCCACCGCCATTTGTCCGGGAGAGGCATTATACTTCTCCCCTTGAGCATTCAGTTCTTTCAGTAAACCTTCCAACAGAGCATCATCCTTCACTTCGCGGCGACCTGATAGCCAGCCTCCACCCAGGGGACTGTAAGCCAAGGGTGTCATATTCATCGCCATGCACAGATCGAGGTTACCATCGCCACCCATACCTTCCGTGCCCTCATAGATAGGTTGTAAACGCCGCAGGCTAATAGAAATCTGGTTGCTCCGAATCGGCATATCAAGGTAACGTTGCAGTGCCCTGATTTGTTCGGGGTAATAATTACTCACGCCTATATAACGCACTTTGCCCTGCCGCACGATTTCATTCAAGGCACGCGCCGTTTCTGCCGGATGGGTGAGCGGGTCAGGCCGGTGCATCTGGTAAAGGTCAACATATTCCACTCCCATCCGCTCCAACGAGCGGTCTAACGCTTCGTGAATGTAGTTATAAGTCAGGTTGTAATGGCCAGAGCGAATGCCACACTTGGTGGCAATGTAAATCTTCTCCCGCGCACCCGGCACCGCCTTCAAACAATCTTTAAAAGCCGATTCACAACTTCCCCCGCCATAAATGTCCGCGTGGTCATAGAGGGTAATACCAGCATCCAGCGCAGCCTCAAACGCTGTCACGGCCCGCTTGATATTCTCCGGCCCCACATCCGCCGGATTCCAGGTGCCCGTCATGCCCATACAGCCGAGGGCAATGCGCGAAACTAACGGCCCATCCCCACCAATAGCTTGTTGCGTAAGTTGCGTTACGGTGCTTGTCTTATCAGACATTTGTTTGACTCCTCTAAAAATCTTAGAAATTCCAACACTTGGTGCTATAGAGTAATATACTTGACGCTAACTTATTTAACCGCAGAGACGCGGAGAACACAGAGAAACGAGGCTAAAGAATTGAATATAGAGGATAGTAAGTGGCCTGTGGTTACGAGTTTTATTATTCATCTTAAAATCTCTGTGTTCTCCGCGTCTCTGCGGTTAAATTCTAAATTTTTCATACGGCACTGACTTATTTCAAACAGGAGAATCTAATGGCAAAGAAGTATCGAGTGGGCGTAGCGGCGATGGTGCATGACCATGTGTGGGGCGAACTTCCGCACTGGAGTAAGTTGCCCAATGTCGAATTAGTAGCAGCCGGTGATGTCAATCAAGACTTACGCGATAAGATCAAAGAACGCTATCAGGTGCCGCATATTTATAACTCCTGGCAGGAGATGATCGAGCAGGAAGAGTTGGATATTGTGCAGGCGGCCTCCGAGAATAATGTATGCGCTGACATTGTGGAAGCGTGCGCGGCCAAGGGCATTCATGTTATCAGCGAAAAGCCGATGAGTGCGACGGTAGCACAAGCCAATCGCATGATTAAAGCCGCCAATGAAGCTAAGACACTTCTTCTGATCAACTGGCCCACCGCGTGGAATCCGGCGATTCAGGAAATGGAGCGACGCATTCTCGCAGGGGAGATTGGCAACCTTTTCTATTTCAAGCAGCGCAGCGCGCATAATGGCCCCAAGGAAATCGGCTGCGATCCACACTTCTGGGGCTGGCTGTATGATGAAGAGAAAAATGGCGCGGGCGCTCTTATGGATTATTGCTGCTATTCGGCTGATATGTGTGCCCGGTTCTTAGGGTTGCCCTCACAGGTCACCGGCTTTCGTGGTGTCTTTGTGAAGGATTATCCCGTGCCCGATGACAACGCTATTATCCTCATGAAGTATCCGCACGCCTTTGGCGTGGCCGAAGCGTGCTGGACGCAGACCGTGGGCTATGCCAGCAACAACCCCATCGCCTATGGCACCTTGGGCAGCATCGCTATTTCTGGCAGTAAAGTCATTATCCAGCATCCGGGCAAAGATACTGAAACCATTGATGCCCCAGCTCCCCAGGAACCGCACCGCAACGGGCCAGAATATTTGCTACACTGCCTGGAAACCGGCGAACCCATCACTGGCTTCTGCTCCGCCGAAGTCAGCCGCGATGCCCAGGAAATCCTGGAAGCTGGCAAACGCGCCGCTGACACCGGGCAGACCATGCAATTGCCGTTAAATCAATAGTCACTATGTGGGGAGGAAACACCTATGGTACTTAAGCATTGGTATTCTGGCCTTTTGTTCATTCCACTGTCTCTGTTGACTCCCTACACGGCCCATTCTCAGCAAAACGGGGCACTTGCTACCAATACCCTACAACCGACTACGATAGCAAACACCAACGCAACTGTGGCAGTTGAACCTGTGACAGTTGCGCTGGTGCAAAAGGCCGATGTTATTATGGTAGGCCGTGTGGGGCAGCTAACTCCCGGCCCACGAGGTAGCCTGGTGTTCCACCTGTTGCCTCGCCCTACAGAACCCGATGGGCGCATTAAAGGTGAACGGACTTGGGCAAACTCAGGTTTTTCCTTGCCCGCCGGAAGGGATAATCCATTCCAGACTGGTGAAGAAGTAGTTGTCTTCGCTAAATATGACCGACATCATCGAGTTAATATCGTACTGGCCGGGGCGGACGCAAAGCGGCCTGCAAGTCCTGGCCTTGTAACTCAGGTTAAAAGTTTAGTGACCACGAACCCGCGCGTCACCATCACAATGGGGACTGGTGCCACTACATATCGCTCAGGCGAACCGATCACTTTAACCTGGGAATTTAAGAATAATTCACCTGAACCGGTAAGAGTCTGCGCTGGTGCTACTACTTGCCAATATTCTTATCGCGTCAATGGAATACGTTTTAGTGGGAGTGAGGGCGGCTACCGCGCCCCAGAGGAAGCTGATTTTCAATTATTAGCCCCCGGCGAATCGTTTATCTATCGGCATACTATACCGATGGCAATGGCTGCGGGGCAAGTCCCCTTTGAAATGACTTATAGCTGCGAGCCGAACTGGCTTGAATTTACTTCCGCAACAAGACGCTTTCCGGGTTCAATGTATTTTGATGATGCCGTACGGGATGATGTCCTGTTCGCAGACGAGAGCCGTTCTATTGTCATCAACATTACAGACCCTTAATATCACTTGGCTTGATACGACAAGCTTCATAAATAGCTGCTGAGGTCTTTGGTGATAGACTGCTTGAGCAGTTTTACGAACTCACGGGCAGCGCGTCCTTCATATTTACCAGTCAAGCGCAGACGGTGCAGCGGACGGTAGATAGAGAAATCTATAATTGGCAGCACAATCAGCGTGCCAGCGGCTAACTCTGCTCCGATAGTGAGGCAAGAGACAATAGAGATGCCCATACCTGCTGCCACAGCTCGTTTGATGGCTTCTGTGCTGCCCAGCGACATCGCCGCTTGTACTTGCAAACCTTTAGTTTGCAAAGCTTGCTCGATGATGGCCTGTGTGCCAGAACCGACTTCGCGCCAGATAAATGGCTCAGCACAGAGGCGTTCAACCGTGATGACAGGTTCCTGCACTAACGGGTGATAAGGCGGCGCAATCACCACTAACTCATCCTCCAGCCAGACTTCCAGCTTAATATCAGTGGCCTCGGCTGGGCCTTCGGTCAGAGCTAAATCAATCTTGTTGTCGCGCAATAGCTGCTCAACCGTTCGGCTGTTGGCGATCTCTAACTGCATTTCAATACCGGGATACCGTTGGGAAAATTGAGCGCAAATTTCTGGTAAGAGGTAAGTGCCAATGGTGGTGCTAGCTCCCACTCTTAAACGCCCCCGTTCCAGTGCCCACAATTCGCGCAACGCCTGTTCCGCTTCGGCCTCCAGAGCAAATAACTGGCGTGAATAGCCCAGCAACAGTTCCCCCGCTTCTGTCAGTTGCACCCCTTTGGACAGGCGATGAAAAAGCGCCATGCCCAGCGTCTTCTCTAACTCCCGCAGTTGCTTGGAAACGGCTGGTTGGCTGATGCACAGGCGCTCTGCCGCCCGCGTCACACTCCCCTCCTCCGCCACTGCATGGAAAATAGCCAGATGGTTGATATTCATAAGTCAATGGCTCTGTTGTGGTGAGGTGACGTTTGAAGTCGCGCTACGGCCATAACTTTAAGTTAACCAAGACATAGCCAATATGTATTAGTATTCGACTCCACCAGTGGCTATCCTGAAATCAGGAGGTCATTCATTATGGCTGGCGATGTTTATGTTATTGCCGAACCTTGCGTTGGAGTTAAGGACAAGGCATGTGTTGAGGTATGCCCAATGGATTGCATTCACGGCGAGGAAAGTGATCCCCAACTTTATATCAACCCTAATGAGTGCATCATCTGCGGTGCTTGCGAGGTCGCCTGTCCCGTGGGAGCCATCTTCGAGGCCGATGCACTGCCTGCCGAGTGGAAACACTTTGAGCAAATCAACGCGGATTATTACAGGGAGAAATAACCACAAAGACACAAAGGGCACAAAGAGCAGAGTATGGAAAACAGGATACAGAAAACGGTGCAATAGCAACTTGCGGATGTGCTGTTTCCTTTATTCTGTTTTCTTACAAACTCTTTGTGCCCTTTGTGTCTTTGTGGTTATTTCTCTGTTTACAGCCTGACTTCACGGCCCTTGTCGCCCGACTCGTAAATCGCGTCAATAATACGGGTGACTTGTAAAGCTTCTTCACCGGGGGTGAACACAGGCGTGTCATTGATGATGGAATTCACAAACGACTCAATTTCCAGAGCGTGCGTGTTGACGTTGCCTGGCAGGTGAACAGGAGTGATGTCAAGGAGGGTTTTGTTCTGCTCAGTAAACATTTTCAGCGGATTCAGTTGGGCGCCGCCCTTGTCACCAAAGATGTGGAAGCTGAACTTATCAGAATCTAATTCGGCCACGAAACTCGATTCTAAGACTAAAGTCAGGCCACCCTCGAAGCGGACTAAAGCAACGGCGAAGTCTTCCACTGTGAAGTTCTTATAATCCCATTGTCCCATCAGGCCAATGACATCCTTGCGCTTGCCAAACATGGCGTAAGTGGCCCCCGATACTGAGATGGGTTTGGGGAAACCCAGGACATGCAGGGTAGCATCAAGGATATGCACACCAATGTCAATGAGGGGGCCGCCACCGTTCTTCTCCTTATTGATGAAGAGTCCCCAGCCTGGAATGCCCCGCCGCCGCAAGGCTTGAGAGCGAGCATAATACATTTCGCCGAATGCACCCTTATCGGCAAACCGTTTAAGGGCCTGGATAGAGGGCGAAAAGCGATTGTTAAAACCGCACATCAGCTTGCGGTTAGCCTTGCGCGCTGCCGCCACCATTGCTTCGCCTTCTTTGGCATTCATGGCCAAGGGCTTCTCACACAAGACATGCTTGCCTGCTTGTAAGGCGGCGATGGTCGCCTCAGCGTGCATAAAGTTGGGCGTGGTCACGGAAATCGCCTGGATGTCGTCGCGCTGGAGCATCTCCTGATAATCCGCATAAGTGTGTGCAATATCAAACTCCTGGGCCACGCTCTGGCGGGCTGGCTCCACCGGGTCGGCCACCGCGACAATGCGCACATTCGACAATTTCTTGTAACCGGGAATATGCGCTCCGCGTGCAATCCCGCCAGCCCCAATAATCCCCACTCCAATAGTTTCCGTGGTGGCGGCAGCCTTGCGTTTTGTCCCTGCTTTGCTCTCTCTGGCCATGATGTTTTGTCCTCTCTGCTTTCTTTTGATAGTTTTGGCTTAAGCTAATTATCGTTCAAAAGCCGCTTCCATGTAAGGTTAATTCTGATTCCGAAGGCGGCCAAAATAAATCTCTAAAACAGCATAAAAATAGCTCTTTTGGGCAACCTGCTGGGGCCTCATTCGTCCTGAATATTACGTTTTCATTGATATTAGTGATATCGTTTTGTAGACTATAAATTGAGGTTTAAAGGAGAGTTTTATGTGTGGACGTTATACCCTTCACCACTCAACCCAAGAGGTTGCTGAGCGTTTCGGCGTGGAGCAGGCATTGCTCTCGCTGAAGCCTCGTTACAACGTGGCACCCTCGCAACAGGTGCCTGTCATTACCCAGGAGCGTGAGTTTGGCTTGCGGTATCTGGAAGGCTACCAGTGGGGCTTAGTGCCTTTCTGGGCCAAAGATGCGAGCGTCGGGCAACGCCTGATTAACGCTCGTGCCGAGACTGCCGATGAGCGTCCCGCCTTCAAGTGGGCCATTGGCCGTCGCCGCTGCATTATCCCTGCCGACGGGTTCTACGAATGGAAGCGCGAAGAGAAAGAGCGCATTCCCGTCTACTTCTCCCGTCCTGAAGGCGAATTATTCGGCCTGGCAGGTTTATGGGAAGAGTGGAAGCGACCCGATGGCTCGGTGCTGCACTCTTGTGCCATTATGACGACGGTCGCCAATGGATTGGTTGACCCGGTTTGCACGCGAATGCCCGTCATTCTGCGCCCGCAGGACGAAGCCGCCTGGCTCGATCCTCGCAACCAGAACGTCCCCGAACTGATGCGCCTGTTGCGGCCTTATCCTGAAGATGAGATGGAGGCGTGGCTGGTCTCGCAGCACGTCAACTCGCCCTTCTTCGATGATCCAAGTTGTGCGGAGCCAATCAAAGACAGGCAAGAGACGCTCAACTGGATTGCCGCCAGCGCCGCTCTCTTAAAAAAGCAGAATCGCCTCCCTAAGCGGCGTTGCGTGCGGCGTGACCATGTGGTGCCGGGTGGTCAGGTTTTCTTTCAGACTAAAAGCTTTACCCGTAGTGATGGCACCCGTTGGCACCCGATTGTAGATATTGAATCTGGCCCAGTCTTCTGCGACTGCCCCGATTTCCACTTCCGCCATGCCCGCCACGAGCCAGACATCTTCACGCCTCAGTTCTGGTGCAAACATGTCGCCCGTGCCGTCGAAAATTGCAGGCGTCATGGAGAGATTTAACCTCTTGGCAGAGGGCGATTTCGTAATTGCTCTCAGCTAACTTGAAAGCAAGAGAATCCAGTGCGACAATAGGATTATGATAATTGCGCACTGGCAAAAAGGGCAAAGGGCGAAGCTGGCTTTAATGACAGCCTTGCCCCTTGTTTTATGGCTGTTCGTTGCTTATCAATGGTCGTGGCAACCACGCATTTTAAGACAAGCTTACAGTCCTATGCAGATGAATGGTCTCCACCCTTTAGGGCCATTGAGCTTTTTGGGCACATCATTAGAGTTTTCAGCAGATGGCAGTCTCTTGACAGAGCATACTATTTATACGCCTGGAGTTCACCTTTGGGACGTGGCAGGGGGTGGATTAAAGTCTTCCCTCAACGCCCCTTACAGCGATGACGAGTCATTTTCTGCCGCCTTGTCTTCTGATGCAAAAACTGTAGCCAGCAGTGACTTTAATGGCTCTCTCCGTTTGTATGACGTTCAAACCGGCTTTTTAAGACGCTTAGTAGCCGCCAATAATTTTCAGCCCCAGGCCATAGCCTTTTGGCCGGACGGCAAAACCTTAACTGGCGTGTCTGGTGGCCAAGCCTTAGGGGTGTCTGAAGCCGAATCAAGACAATTCAAAGTGACTCTATGGGACGTAGCAACGGCAAAGGTTAAACACGTAACGCGCTTAATTGGCCCTGCTATCGAACTGGTCATTCTCCAACAAAATGGACGGACTTTATTCACTTTGAACCACGATAAAACAATAAGCTTATGGGATATAGAAACTGGACGCACCAAGAAAATATGGCCCCCAATTCCAGCGCAAGATTTTCGGAATGATTTTGAGGCAAAGAATGATTTTGCCATTTCGTCCGATGGCAAGACTGCTGCCTGGGCTAATGACGACTTTTCAGTCACGCTATGGAACATCCAAGCCGCGAAGGTGCAGCAGATATTAAAGGGAGCCAATACCAGAATGAAGGCTCTTGTCTTTTCACCAGATGGCACCATGATAGGCGGTGTAACCAATGAGAGGATCAATCAAAATGCAGTTAGAATTTGGGACATCCCCGGTGGAACATTACGCCTGAGCCTAAAGAGCAGGCATGACCCATTCTTTGCGCGAATTTGCTTTTCTCCAGATGGTCACACCTTAGCCACTCGTAGTTCTGATGGGGAACTTACATTATGGCGTGTAAGATAAATGTGTCCTTTATCTTACTTCCTCACTTTGCTTGACGGTGCCAGATTTCCACTCTACGACATCCCCTTCGCGCACCGTGCCCTCCTGTAATACTCTGGTATAAATTCGGCTCCAACCCGGATGCAGCTTTTGTGACATGCGCTTAAACTCGCCATCTTGAAACGAGCCGCGAATGTTATGGCAGGGCGCGGCGTAGGAAGTAATTTCCAGTTGCACCTCATCGCCAATGCGCAGTAAGTCGCCTTTATGCAAGTTGGGCCAGTCGAGGCCGCTCACCGTTAAGTTTTCTCCAGTGGTTCCGGGTTCAATGGGATGGCCTTCGGCACGCAGGGCTTGAATTTGCTCATAGGAGAAGAGGCAGACGGCGCGCAACGGGCCTCCGTGATAGCGCAAGTCACGCTGCTTATCGCCTACCACGCCGTTAACGGTTATCCGGGCATTAGGCACCCGGTGTTTAGGCACGCCACCCTTGGGATTGACATTGATTTGTAATATACAGGCAGGTTTTGCCGCCTCAGTCATAGCGTTATCCTGTTTTGATAGGTTCAGAGTTTGCTCTATTGGCAAGTCGCTGCTTTTAACTCGCCAATTGTGCTGTCAACGGGCATAATTAAAGTAAGCCTCAAATCTATTTGGTTACTTTGCTTAAGATTATGCTGTTTGGTCGCTCCCATTTCAAATCAAAATCGCTCCTCTCTTTCACTCCGCTTGGCAGTTTAGCTCTTGGCCTTTCAGTTGTGTTGGTGGGGGTGGTTGGTATCCGCCAATTAGCGGCGGAGCCAACATCCAATGCTATTACCATTCGTCCTCTCGATCTCGAAGAAGCGAAAACCATCAGTTATAGCAAACAGATTCATCCGATGCTGGTGGAGAAGTGCGGCGACTGTCATGCTGGCGCTAAAGCTTCGAGCGGTCTGGATGTTACATCTTTCAACGCCCTGATGAAGGGCGGCAAGCATGGCCCCGCACTCATTGTGGGCAAGCCCGATGAAAGTAGCCTCGTTGCTTATGTGCGCGGCCTCAAAAAGCCACGTATGCCGATGGGCGATGATCCCTTAACGGTTGACCAAGTCCATCTACTGCGCGAGTGGATTGCGGCGGGAGCGCATAACGATACCGATACCCAAAAACTCAACGCTGCTGGCTACGTGCCCTTAGATGCTCACCCACAAGATACCAGGCCAGTTGAGGATGAGTCCGGCTTAACCCTGCAACAGATCCGCGCCAAACATATTGCGCGGCTCCCGGCTCCGCCGCGTGTGCCCAAAGTCAAGGCTCCGGTTTTTAATCCCATTGATGCTTTTATTGCGGCTCAATGGGCCGCGCATAAGATGACGGTGCCAACGCTTTGTGATGACGCAACTTTCGTGCGCCGGGTTTACCTGGATGTGATTGGCACCATTCCCACGGTAGCCGAAGCGCAAGCGTTTATCGCGGATAAAACACCTGCTAAACGGGCTAAGTTGATTGATCGCTTGCTGGCCCGCGATGATGATTATACGGCTAACTGGATGCCGTGGTGGGAAGAGGCCCTCACTTCCAATGGCAAGCATCAGGGTGGTGTCGGCACAAGGCCCGATTTAGGCCCTTGGCTGACCGAGAATCTGAAAAAGAATCGTCCTTATGATGAAATGGTGGCCGAACTGATTGATCCCAATTTTGCGGCCCCCAGCGGTAAAAAAGTCACTTCCTGGATTCGCAATGAAAATCATGTAGATACGATTCAGACAGCAGCGAATGTGGCTCAGGTATTTGAAGGCACGGCCCTCAAATGTGCCAGTTGCCACAACCACTTTTTGAACAAAGAGTGGCCGCAGAAAAAGTTTCTTTCTTTCGCCTCCTATTTTTCTCCAACCGACGTTGAAGTCATTCGCTGCGAAGTGCATGAAGGCGAGTTTATGAAACCGTCTTTTATCTTTAATCAACCCGCAGCACGCCAACCAGTGCCCAAGGATTTAAATGGTCGCCTTAAATTGGTAGCTCGCCTCATTGTAGACCCGGAAAACCCGCGCTTTGCCGCCAGCATTGTGAATCGGCTCTGGAAGCGTTACCTGGGGCTAGGGCTGGTGGAACCGGCAGACGATTTTCGCGCTGATCGCAAGGCGACCAACCCTGAACTGATGGCGTGGCTCGCGGATGATTTCATGCGGCATAAATATGATCTCAAGCACACCATTAGCTTGATTCTCAATAGCCGCACCTATCAACTGCGCTACAATCCTAAATTGGCCGATACCTTTAATGTGGGCAAGCCTGACCTGCCACGCTACTATCGCTCCCCCGCCTTGCGGCGACTGACTGCCGAGCAGTTATTAGATAGCATCAATGTCGCTATTGGCAATCCCGCACCGCGCCTTTATCTTAATGACGCTTCAACTGCCTTGACACGCGCCTTGGGCAAACCAGCCACACGCAATGATGTCAGCACGAACCGCCCGGATGATGTCGCGGTGGTGCAAGCTTTGGAACTATTGAACGGCGAAGAGTTCAACAATCGCGTGGGGGCCGGTAAACTGGCCACCGACCTGTCGCAGGAGAAAGACCTCAATAAAGTTGTTACCACTGCCTACTGGAGCCTATTAAGCCGCCCTCCAACTCCGGCAGAATTGGGGGCCGGAGTTCAATTCCTCACTCAAGGCATGGCTCAAAACACTGCGCCGAATCAGTCGTGGGCACAAGTCTGGATTGAGGATCAGCCGCCAACCGGGGCACGGGTGCAGGGCAACTGGGAGTGGGTGGAGAATCCCGTCAAAGTGGGCAAGAAATCGCACACTGAGCCAGTGGCCACCGGAGCACGCCAGCATTATTTTGCGGATACGCCACAACGCCTCAAAGTGCAGCCAGGCGACACGCTCTTTGCCTGGGTCTATCTTGACCCCGCAACCATGCCCCGCGAGATTATGCTGCAATGGAACACGGGAGACTGGGATCACCGCGCTTACTGGGGCGAGAACTTGATTCCCTTTGGCACCGATGGTGACGAAACTCGTATTCGCTTAGGCGATTTACCTGCCGCCGGGCAATGGGTGCGCTTAGAAATCCCTGCCGCCAAAGTTGGTTTAGCAGGCAAGGAAATTAATGGCCTGTCATTTGATATTTATGATGGTCGGGTCTATTGGGATGCAGCCGGTGTCATTCATAACAACTTGCAACCGCAGGAAGCGGTTGTTGATATGCTGTGGGCTTTGATGGCCCACCCGGAGTTTCAATATATAAAGTGAGGCCCTCACCCCCGGCCCCTCTCCCAGTATTGGTAGAGGGGAGGTCAAAGGAAAAATTGTTCGCTTTAGAAAATAAACCGCGGAGACGCTGAGGGCGCAGAGGAAGACAGCAATAATCTCTCAATCTCTGCGTCTCTGCGGTTGATCTAATTTAACACCAGCAAGTCTCAGTTCGTGCTCCCCTCTACCAGTATTGGGAGAGGGGCCGGGGGTGAGGGCTCTAGGAGGACACACTATGTCAGAGCGCAAAGACAAAAATTTAAGCCGACGGCGATTGTTAAAGATGGGCATGGCGGCGGGGGCCGCAGGCGCTTTAGAGATATTGCGCCCCACCGGGGCACAGGCGGCAGCTATCGCCAAGGCAGCTAAGAAAGCTACCACGCCTGCTGTGCCGAAAGGCGCACTTCCTGCTCGCAAAGCGACTGCCGATGCCATGATTCTCATCTGGCTGCCGGGTGGTGTCGCCCAGACCGATACCTGGGACCCCAAAAAGCATACTCCCTATGAGAAGGGCATGAAAGGCTCCCAAATTCTGGGCACCTGTCCTTCCATTCCCACCGCCGCCGATGGCATCCGCTTTGGCGCGGGGTTGGAAAACCTTGCCTCGGTGATGGACAAAGGCACCGTTTTGCGCACGCTAACCAACGAGACGAAGTTCGGCGCGGTTCATCTTAAGGCGCAGTATTACATGATGACGGGCTACCTCTTCCCAGTAGGCTTAAAAGCCCCTAGCATGGGTGCCGTCGTCAGCCGAACCCTCGGACGGCGGCATAAAGACGTGCCCGCCTACATTGACATTGGCCGCGACATCAACACCAGCAATGAAGAGTTTCTCTTTATTAACGAATACATGGGGCCAGGGTTTTATGGCGTCAAGCACGCGCCTTTTATGATTCCCGAACCTGCCCAGGGCTTGCCTACACTCAACATGGTCGGTGGCATGAATATCGAACGGCTCGACCGCCGTCAGCATTATCTCGAAGCTATTACCGGGCTTGCCCCGGCTGAACTGCGCGAGGCCAATTCGGTCAAAGACTACATGAAAGTCATGGAAGATGCCCGTGCTATGATGGACTCGCCCGTCAAGAAATCCTTTAACTTCCTCAAAGACGAAAAACAGGAAACTCTTAAAGCCTATGATGTGAATCATCGCTTTGGCTATGGCTGCCTGCTCGCGCGTCGTTTAGTGGAAACGGGGGCGCGTTTTGTTCAGGTGGAGTATCAGTATTCGCCCTTTAATGGCTTTGATATGCACGAAAACGGTCAATCGCGCATGGTGACGATGAAGCAGTACATTGATCGCCCGATTGCGCGCCTGATTAAAGACCTAGACGAGCGTGGTCTGTTAGAGCGCACTCTCGTAGTCGTCATGACCGAGTTTGGCCGCACCATTGCCAACCAGCCCGCCGCAGGTACCGAAGCCTTCGGCTTTGCCGAGCGTGCTAACGGGGAGAACCTGATCGTGGATAATGAAAAGATGTATGGCTTCCACGGCCACTTCAGCAGTTGCAACTCCATGCTCTTCTTTGGTGGCGGCTTCAAAAAAGGCTTTGCCTATGGCAAGACGGCTGATGTCCACCCCATGCTGCCAGTAGAAAACCCGGTGCGCCTGGAAGATGTCCATGCGACTATCTATAAGGCAATGGGCATCCCTGCCGATACCCATTATGTTACCGAAGGCCGCCCCTTCTATGTGACTAACAATGGCAAGGGGAAACCCATTAACGCGCTGCTGGCTTAAATGCATCTCACTTTTCGGATAACGTCACCGCAATTATTTTGTTAAAATAACCTTTCGGTGAGTTCTTCTACAATTTCTCGCGCTGATGTGGCCTTGCGCGATGGTTCCGGCACGTCACATTCCTCGGCAGATAGCGCCCGCTGGAATCAGTTTGTCGCCGATTCGCCTTATGGAGATGTGCTGCAATGCCTGGAATGGGGCGAGGTTAAGCGACCTGAGTGGTATCCTGTTCCCATTTCGATAGAAAGCGGCGGCCAGTTAAACGCCACAGCCCTCGTGCTGCGGCGTGATATTCCCTCAACGCGTCGCACCTATTTTTATGTTTCGCGCGGCCCGATTCTCGACTGGTCAAAGCCGGACATCGCCACCGCTTTAATTGAGCGGTTAAAAGCCGAGGCCGAACCGCATCGCGCCGCTTTTATCAAGATTGACCCGGCGGTGCCAGTCGGAACGCCCGGCACGGAAGAAACCATACGTCGCCTGGGCTTTGTGCCTTCGCCCGATGCGCAAAATAGTTTTGGCGGCACCCAACCCCGCTATGTGATGAAACTCGACATTTCGGCTTCCGAAGACAAGGTGATGGCCGGTTTTCATCAGAAGTGGCGCTATAACACGCGCCTCGCCGAGCGCAAAGGTGTCACGGTCAAGAGTGATTGCAGCCGTGACGACTTAAAAATCTTTCACGACCTGTACAAAGTCACAGCCCAGCGCGATGGATTTGTGGGCTATCCCCTCTCCTACTTTCAAAAGCTGTGGGATGCGTTGGTCACCAAAGACATGGCGCGGCTGTTTATTACTTACTATCAGGGACAGCCACTATCCGCCGCGATTAGCTTTGTGCTGCCGCCCCAGTGCTGGTATGTTTTCGGTGCCAGCAGCAACGAGCACCGCAACGTGATGCCCAACTACCTAATGCAATGGGCCATGATGCAATGGGCCAAAGAACGCGGCTGCACAACCTACGATTTTCGCGGTGTGCATGATGTATCCAAGACTACACCGCAAGCATCAACAGACGGAGAAACGGACACAAAAGAAAACGCTGAAGCCAATTCGCTAATCAATTCTCCCGATGGCTTAGTGCGTTTTAAGGCAGGCTTTGGAGCGCAGTTAGTGGAGTATATTGGCGAGTGGGACTTGCCGCTCAATAAATATGGTTACTGGTTCTGGACGACAGCCCGCCCGAAGCTCTCTGCCGCTGTCAGGAGCATGAAAAAGCGGCGGTGATCAGGTAGGTAGTAGATGGTAGGTGGCAGGTAGGAGACACAAAACAGACAGGTAAAGGGGACAGTTATAGGCTGTTCCCCACCTACCACCTACTCCCATTAATCCGTGTTAATCAATCAACAGAAAAATTTACAAACATTCTGCGAGCAACTGGGCAATTTCGGTGCACCGATTGCCTTTGATACTGAGTTCATCTCAGAACGCCGCTACGCCGCTAAATTGTGCCTGGTGCAGATTTACGCGCATAAGGGTCAAGAGACGATTGAGGCTCTGATTGATCCACTTGCTGTCAATTTAGCGCCTCTACTGGCGCTTATCGCAGATAACACGCACACCAAAATCCTGCACGCCGGAGGGCAGGATTTACAAATTCTGTTTCAAGAGTTTGGGTGTAAAGCGCAGCATGTGTTTGATACCCAGATCGCTGCCGCTTTTCTGGGCTATGGGCACCAGGCAGGCTATGTAGATTTAGTGCGGCGCGCAGCGGGTGGGCCGCAACTCTCCAAGGCTCAGCAGTTCACTGACTGGGCCGCACGCCCTCTCTCCGCCGCTCAGATGGAGTATGCGCTGGATGACGTGCGCTATCTGCCACAGCTTTATACCACCCTACGGCGTGACCTGGTGGCGCGGGGTCGCTTGGCCTGGGCGCAGACGGAGTTCCGTCGCGCTGAAGCCAGAGCGGGGGATGTCCTGGAGCCGCAGGAACTATATCGCAAGTTCAACCTGTCGGGGCTGTCGCGGCGCAATCTGGCCGTTTTGCGCGAATTGGCTGCTACCCGCGACCGCTTGGCCCGTGCCATAGATAAACCGCCCACTTTTCTGGTGCCGGACAATGTGATGCTTCAAATGGCCAAGCATCCACCTAAAAATCTGGCGGACTTGCGCTCGCAGCGTGGTATGCCGGGTATGGCAGCAGAACAGGCGCGTGCGTTACTGGAAGCCATTGCTCATGCCGAAAGTTTGCCGCCTGAACAGTGGCCGGAACGGAATGCACAGGAGAGGCCAGACCCGCAAGTGGATGTGGTGGCAAACTTGCTGGGATTAGTCGCTCAGGTGCGCGCCGAAGAGCAAAGTGTGTCACGGGCTTATCTTGCGCCACGCGATCAATTAACAGCTCTCGCCGCCTGGTGGCTACGCTCTAGTCGGGAGCATGGCGATGGGCAAGAGCAGCCGGGGAGCCATTCAAAAACCAAGATCGACAGTCGCACGCCGTTAGATATACCTTTGCTCCACGACTGGCGTCGGGAACTATTAGGGGCCGAGCTGTTGGAACTTTTAGCAGGTCGCCTGGCCATAGCCCTGGATGCCAACCAACCGGAGAGTGTCGTACGGATTGTTGCCACGAAGAGTGAGTTGTGAGTGGTGGAGTGGTCAGGAGCAAAGCTGTTCTCTACTACAATTGATAAAAAATCTCTTAGTTCTGACTACTCACCACTCTACCACTCACCATTAACGAACTTATGCCAAGTTGCTGGGTTGAAGTCAATTTAGATGCATTGCGCCACAATTTTCATGTGATCCGCAATCTTGTGGGGCACGACACCACCATCATTGCGGTGATTAAGGCCAATGCCTATGGACATGGCGCAGTGGAAGTGGGGCGGGCGCTCACGGCGGAAGGCGCCCGCTATCTGGCGATCACGCGCGTAGATGAAGCGTTGCCTTTGCGCGCCGCCGGGGTGCTGACGCCTATTCTACTGCTCACTCCGGCCTTGCCGGAAGAGCTTGAGCAAGTCGTCACCCATCGCTTGACCGCTTGTCTGTCTTCCTACGAAGATGCGGAGTCGCTATCGGCAGTGGCGGCTAAAATGAAAGCAACGGCGCGCGTGCAACTGAAAGTCAATACCGGTATGGGTCGTCTGGGTGTTGAACAGGATGTAGCGGTAGAAGTCGCCACGCAGATTGCGCAACTGCCTAATCTGCAATTAGAAGCGGCCTTCACTCATTTTGCCCAGGCCGCTGGTAAAGATACCACTGTAACCCACTTGCAATATTCTAAGTTCCAGCCCTTAGTGCATTACATTTCACGGGCTGCTAATATTCCGCCGCAGAATTTCCACTGTGCCAACTCTGCCGCTCTCTTGCGCTTTCCCTCTATGCGCCTATCCTGTGTGCGGCCTGGCACGATTCTTTATGGTCAGTTTCCTTCGGCTTTAGTCGCCGAATCCGCCATGCAGCAACGCCTGGAACTGCGGGATACCTTTGCGGTGAAAGCGCGCATTATTGCGGTTAAGACACTTCAACCGGGCCAGTCTGTCGGCTACGGCAGTGAATGGACGGCCCGCCAGACTTCACGCATCGCTACTATTGCCGTGGGCTATGCTGATGGCCTGTCGCAAGAACCTCAAACTCACTATGTCGCGCCTCACGTCGCCCTGCGCCAGACTCTGCGCGAAGCCACCAAGCAAGCCGCGCAAATGGGGGGGCTTAAAGCCGCCGATACTCCCCGCACCGTTCTGCTCAGAGGTCAACGCCTGCCGATTATCGGTCGTATCTCCATGCAGCAATGCTCCATTGACATCACAGGATTAACTGATGTGATCGTCGGCGAGGAAGTCACCGTCTTCATGCGGCGTACTTCTGCCGGAGCGCACCTACCGCGCATCTATGTCCACGACCCCGATCAACCCGCTTGATCCACTTCATGCCTGCCCCAATTCATCCCACTGTGGGCAAGAGACCTGCAAGATAAGATACTCTTAAGGAAGAGATGTCTAACTGTTTGGCAGAATGAAAGCTATGTTATTGAGCCGAGAAGAAGTGGACACAATGAGCGATGCGGCAACCGAAAACGCCTTACGCCGCATTATGCCGGATTTATATTTCGTCAATGCGCCTGTCTCGCAACGGCGGCTCCACCTCCAACTGCTGACCCGTGTGCCACAAGAAAACTTGATTTTAGACTTTCTGCCGCGTCCTGGCACGCCTCTCACAGAACTGACTATCTGCGCCTATGATGATGCGGAACCTGGTCTCTTATCTAAGCTCTGCGGCACCTTAGCTGCCCTTAGTGTCCATATTCAGACAGCTTTTATTTATACTCTCCAGGAGCAATCCCTTATTGATCAAGCGCATTCCGATAACTCCGCGCGTGAAGTTGTCCTGGATACTCTGCTGCTAAGTGAATCGTATTTTGGTCGGATGCGCGCCCTCACCGATAAGACAGTGCAACGGGTGCGCGACGAGCTAACACGCATTTTAGGCGGCCAAATTACAGTGACTCAACTCCTCACGCGCACTCATTGGCGACCCTACCCGCCCCTGCACATCTATGATATATCGTCTCAACCGGGCACCGCAAATCAGGCCGTTATTACCTTACGCGCCGAAGATCATCCGGGCGTCCTTTACCGCACAACAGCGGGCTTGGCGGCACTGGGCCTCGACATTCAGGTGGCACAAATTAACACAGCAGAAAGTGCCATAGATGACATCTTCTACGTGACAAAAACCAGCGATACACCCTTCACAGAAGCAGAGGCTCAAAGTATCGCGCCCCAACTACGCAGCATCTTACAGGCCAGCTCCGCGCCGCCTGGCTTAGCCGGAGAGTTTTAAGCAAATTTAGCGTCAAGGAATATTGCAAGAATCCACTTCCGCTTCCGTTAATGTGCCAACCAGGGTGCCCAGTTGAATGATCTTGCGCCGGTAAATTTCCACACGTTTTTGCACTTTCGGGCCGCGTGTAAAATAACCATGCTGGCGTACTTTATCAATATCTACGGCCCAAATTTCCGCGCCGCCTTCGGGCATAAGATAAACCGCCCATAATTGATCTATACGCTCCAACATATCAATGAGCACAGCGACGGGTGGCATCGGGCTTTTAGCGCATTTGATAACAATATCTTTGCCGCGATAGGTGCCTTCATTCTTGCTAAAGTTCTCCGACATAGTGACGCCGCACTTCTCACCCACTAAACGTGCCAACCGCCGTCCCCACTGAGAAGGAGCCGTATTCTTATCGGTGTCACTGACCCGCTTACCCCTCCCTGCTACGCGTGCGGTGCTACGCGCTGCGGCAACCTTGGCGCGGTTTTGAGTTGGGGCAACCGTGGAGCGGGAATTTTTCTTAAGGGCCATTCTTCACCTGTAAGATATTTGCGTCTAAAAGCTGTTACGGGCAATCTTTAAATGGGACGCAAAACTCCGTTACGCAATGCGTTGCAGCGCAAGCTTACGCTATTATCTTGCATAGCGTATAAATAGCGCATGAAATTAGCGAACAAAGTTAGCGTCCTATTATTAATTATTAACGCTCAACTTTATCTTGTGGTGTGGCAGTGATCGCTTCCAGCGCAGCCGCAGCCGCATTACATTCGGCTTCTTTTTTCGTTTTGCCCGTGCCACGCCCGCGCACTACGTTTTGCAAAAGAACTTCGGAGGAAAAACGGCGCGCATGAGCCGGGCCACCGATGGCGGCGGAGCGGTAAACTGGAGTACCCAAACCAACTGCTTGCGTTTGCTCTTGCAAGCGATTCTTCACATTGACCGCTTGATGGGCCACTGCCGCCAATTCATCAGCCAGAGTGCACAAGACGAAGGCTCGCGCGGCTTCGAGGCCATGCTCCAGAAATAACGCGCCAATTACCGCTTCAAAAGCGTCGGCCAGGATGGTATCACGATCAGCGCCGCCGCGTGCCGCCTCGCCGCGTCCTAACTGAATATATTGACCCAAGCCTAAACGACGCGCTGCCTGGGCTAAGCTGCTGCCCCGCACCGAGGCCGCTTTACGCTGGGTCAGCACTCCTTCCGGCAGTGTCGGGTCAGAGCGATAGAAATATTCAGCCGCTATCAAGCCCACCACAGCATCACCCAGGAATTCCAGCCGCTGGTTCGAGTATTGGGTGCGTTCCTGCTCTCGCTTGCTTTCACTCTCGCCCAGTTCCCCTTCACCCATAACTGAGGGATGAGTCAATGCTAAACTCAGCAACTCAAGTGAAACCGGCGCACCTAATTTCTCGTGAAGTTGGCTTAATGATTCAGCATCAATTAACTTACCTAGAGTGTCCATTGCTACGTAACATTCATGCTGCTTATAAAGAGAAAGGCCAACGGCGTAAGATGCCGTTAGCCCTTATCTAAGTCTTCTGTGCGGCACCTGTTACTCAGCCCAACGCCGCAGTGCCAGAGAAACGTTATGCCCCCCGAAACCTGATGAGTTGGTTAGTGCGACATCAAACTTAGCCGCACGAGCGCCTTCAGTAACATAATCCAGGTCGCACTCTGGATCAGGCACCTGATGGTTAATCGTAGATGGCATAATCTGGTGGTAGAGGCCAAGGGCCGTGGCGATAAACTCCACGGCTGAGCCTGCGCCCAGTAAGTGCCCCACCTGTGATTTAGTGGAAGACACCCCCATCTTATAGGCATGTTCTCCAAAAACCTGCTTGATGGCGGCAGTTTCGGTTTTATCATTGGTGGGCGTTGACGTGCCATGCGCGTTAATATACTGCACCTCTTCCGGCTGCACACCAGAATAACGTAAAGCCGCTTTCATCGCATTACCCAGGCCATAACCCTCTTCGGGCATACCGGTGATGTGATAGGCATCCGCGCTCATGCCATAGCCCAACAATTCGGCATAAATTTTCGCCCCGCGCGCTTGGGCTGAAGAGAGCGATTCCAACAAAACCGTGCCCGCCCCTTCACCCATGACAAAGCCATCACGCTCTTTATCGAAAGGCCGTGAGGCATGAGCCGGATCGTCATTACGACGCGAGAGAGCGTGCATATTGCCAAAGCCAGCCAGGGCACTATCGCAAATGGGCGCTTCGGCACCACCCGCTATCATGGCATCGGCATCGCCCCGTCGCACAAGGTCATAGGCAAAGCCAATCGCGTGCGCGGAGGTGGTGCAGGCCGAAACGGTGGCAGTGTTGGGGCCTCGTGCGCCATGACGAATTGAAACATGGCCAGCAGCCATGTTGGAAATCATCATGGGAATCAGAAAAGGACTAACCCGATCCGGGCCTTTTTCGATGAGAGTGCGATATTCACGCTCCCACGTTTGCAGTCCACCCACGCCACAACCAATGACAACGCCAACGCGGTCGCGGTTGTTGTCAGCAATAACTAAGCCCGAACCTTTAATGGCTTCGTCGGAAGCGGCCACCGAAAGCTGGACAAAGCGATCCATACGCCGCGCCTCTTTGCGCTCCACAAAATCTTCCGGGTTGAAGCCTGTCACTTCACCGCCAAAGCGTGTCGTGTGCTTGCTGACATCAATGAGCGTGATTGGCCCAATGCCATTCGAGGCACACTTAATGCCCTGCCAGAATTTCTCGACACCCACGCCCAGAGGCGTCATCGCCCCTAAACCGGTAACAACAACTCGTTCAAATTGTGACATCTTTTTCAAGTTTTGAGTTTTGAATTTTGAGTTTTGAATTACTACAACCTAAATTTAAGACGGTGCCTTTAGAATCTATGGTCACTGAATTCAAAATTTAAAATTCAAAACTCAAAATTAAACCTAAGCCGCTTCTGCTTTCTTTTCGATGTAACCGACAGCTTCGCCTACGGTCGTGATCTTTTCGGCATCTTCGTCAGGAATCTCGATTTCAAACTCTTCCTCAAAGCGCATCACTAATTCCACAACATCTAAGGAATCAGCGCCCAAGTCTTCCACAAACCGAGCCTGGGGCGTAACGATACCGGGGTCTACACTCAGTTCATCGGCTACAATTTCCTTAACCTTATCAGCAGTTGCCATTTGTTTCGTGCCTCCAAAATTTCTAGTAAATTAATCAACGACAAGTCAGGTCATGCGCTTCCTATAATACTGAACTATTGATAACGAAGGTGCGCTGCCCTTATTTTTACCGCACATTTCTACATAACTAAACCGCCATCTACATTCAAGACCTGACCGGTAATATAACGCGCTCCCGGCCCCGCCAGAAAGAGGGCCACTGCTGCCACATCCTGGGGTTCACCCAATTGACCCAGCGGAATATTGCCCAACAAAGCGGCCTTCGCCTCTTCGCTCATGTCCGCTGTCATATCGGTCGTGATAAAGCCCGGCGCAATCGCATTGCAAGTAATGCTGCGGCTGCCTAATTCCTTGGCAACTGACTTGGTAAAGCCAATCAACCCAGCCTTGGAAGCCGCATAATTAGCCTGACCCGCGTTGCCCATTTGACCAACAACAGACGTAATATTAATAATGCGCCCGCTCTCCGCCTTGAGCATGACGCGTGCCACCGCTTTCGTGCAGTAGAATGCGCCAGATAAATTGACATCTAATACTTCCTGCCATTGTTGCAGCTTCATGCGGATAATCAGGCTATCCTGAGCGATACCGGCGTTGTTAACCAGAATGTCAATTCTACCCCATTCCTGCATGACCTGTTTAACTGCCGCATCCACCGCATCGGCATCACTCACATCTACTGCCAGGGGCAAGGCCCGCCGTCCTAACGCTTTGATCTCAGCCGCTAACTCTTCAGGAGCCGAACGCGCAAGCAATACACAATTTGCCCCGCACTCCGCATACTTTAACGCAATTGCGCGTCCAATGCCACGTCGCGCCCCGGTAATGAAAGCGACTTTATTCTCCAGAATCATAATTTAAAGACTATATCAATCGTCAAAGTGGCTTATTAAATTTACTAGCTTTGAGGCTACTTCCACTCAAGACCAACTCGCTTTTCCAAATAATTTATGGCTGTGCCCACAGTTGGGATTCTTTCGGCATCCTCATCAGGAATTTCAATACCAAACTCTTCTTCACAGCGCATTATAAACTCGACAACATTTAATGAACCCCACAAATGTCCACCTTCAAGTTGGGCATCTGGTGTCACTAATGCGGGATCAACACCTAATTCATCAACGATAATTTCTATTACTTTAGCAGCGACTGTCATTTAGTAGCACCGACTTCTCAACAATCTAAATTGTCAATCGCTACACTCTTATCAATGCGTTTTAAGAGGCCCGCTAAGACATTCCCCGGCCCTAATTCATAAAACTGCGCGGCCCCGTCTGCAATCATAGCACGAATGGTCTCAGTCCAGCGCACCCGACCTGTCATTTGGGCTTGTAATGCCGATTTCAAGTCA